>QLAH01000019.1_pt1 | contig 242219 bp, 189 predicted proteins | sample 4693081 | NCBI WGS metagenome assembly QLAH01 (sample SAMN09425401, study PRJNA476045) | Lake water metagenome, whole genome shotgun sequencing project. | reverse complement strand
TCGGGATCATCAGCACGCCGAACCAACCCACATAGAGGCGGTTGTTGGTGCTGGTTACCCACTCGCAGAACTGGTCCCATGCCGATGCGCCTTGGCGCTGTTGCAGGGTTGCAGTCATGGTTGGAATGAATTGCTTTGTTAGAGGAATGATTGAGTAGGGTTAACCTACCTGTACATAGATTAATCCCTGTGTTGACTTTTGTAAAGAGCCTTGACTGTTTTTTTACGAATTTTCCCAAGTGGGCTGAGCTGATTCCGGGTGGGAGGTGGCCGTGACGATCGAGGAAGCTAGGACTGAACGCGTTGCCCCTAGGGCTTTTGAGGCCGCTGTAACCTACAGCCCGGCCCGGACGATCGTGCCGACCTATGAATGCTTTAACCGCTGTAGCTATTGCAATTTTCGGGTGGAGCCGGGGGGCGATCGCTGGTTGAGCCTGGAGGACGCGGAAACCGTACTGCGATCGCTCACCCAGTCCTTTACAGAACGTTACAAATCCTCGCCGACGATCGCGGATTTGTGGCCAGGGACGATCGAGCTATTGATCCTGAGTGGTGAAGTGCATCCCCGCAGTCCCCGGCGATCGGCCTGGCTGAGTCGGATCGAGTCCTTGGGGCGCTTGGGTTTGCTATTTGGGTTGTTGCCGCACACGAACGCGGGGCCGCTCGATCGGGCTGAAATGGCCCGGCTAAAAGCGGTGAATGTGTCTATGGGGCTGATGATCGAGCAGGTGTCGCCCCGGCTGATGCAAACGGTGCACCGCCGCGCGCCCAGCAAAGATCCCGATCAGCGATTGGCGCAACTAGCCCAGGCGGGTGAGTTACGGATTCCGTTTACAACGGGGCTGTTGATTGGCATCGGCGAGACGCGGGACGATCGGGTGGCCACCCTCCGAGCGATCGCCCAAATCCAACGGCAACACGGTCACATCCAAGAAGTGATCATTCAACCCCACAGCCCCGGCAGCGCTCAGGATTGGGACGGGGAGCCTTGCGGCGCGGAGACCGTCTTGGACACGATCGCGATCGCCCGCGAGCTGTTGCCCGAAGCCGTCGCCATTCAAGTGCCCCCCAATTTGTTACAAACAGCGGCACTCATTCAACGGGCGATCGCCCTCGGCGCGCGCGACCTGGGTGGCATTTGCCCGATCGATGAGGTCAATCCTGACTACGACCATCCGAGTTTGGCGCAACTAACCGACTGGGTGGCGGCGGCGGGTGGAACCTTGCGCCCTCGGCTGCCGATCTATCCCGCCTTTGATGATTGGTTGGCGGAACCGCTGCGATCGCTCGTCCAAGATTGGCGCAACCATCTGCAACAAACCAATCAAACGACACACCCAACCGCACGGCCTACAATGCAAAGGTGCTAATAGCTATTAGCTAACAACTCCATCGCTAATCGTCTCGTCTGCTGTTGATTAACCCCCCGTTGTTATGTGTGCTCTCGAAATTCGCCCCGTCGCCACGCCCGCTGATTTGGACTTGTTTTTAGATGTTCCAGCGCAGGTGTATCGCGATGATCCCCACTGGGTTCCGCCCATTCGCAGCAGTATTAAGAAGCAGTTGTCGCCGGAGAATACCTTCCGCACCTACGGCACATTGCAGGCATTTGTGGCGCTGAATCCACAACCGGTAGGGCGAATTGTCGCCACGGTCAATCAACGGTTAATTGATAAAGAAGGGGAAGCGATCGGGCTGTTTGGCTACTTTGAAACGATTAATGATCCGACCGTTTCGACTGCGCTGTTTGAAACCGCCGAAACCTGGCTGCGGCAACATAACATTACGAAAGTTCGCGGGCCGATCGACCTTTCAACGCACAACAATTGCCTGATGCTAGTGGATGGGTTTGATTCACCACCGATGGTGATGATGCCCTACAACTTGCCCTACTATCCCCAGTTGGTTGAGCAGGCGGGATTTGCGAAGGCCAAAGATGCCTACGCCTATGAATATCCGCTCGATCGCCCCCTGCCGAGCGAATTTGAAAAGGCCCATAAAATTGCCACCAAATCGGGGGTAAGTTTCCGCTCGATCGAAACCAAAGGCGAGGCCTTTGAGCGCGATGCCCGCATTTTATATCGGCTGTTTACGGAAGCCTTTTCGGGCAATTGGAGTTCGACCCCACGCACCGAAGAAGAGTTTCTAGAAGAGGCGCGATCGCTCCAACCCCTAGTGGATCCCGATGTGGTGCTTATTGCCGAAGTGGATCAAAAAGCGGTCGGCTTGTTCATGGGATTGCCGGACTACAACATTCCCCTCAAACACTTAAACGGTAAGTTTGGTTGGTGGGAAACCCTGAAGTTTTTGTGGTATCGCCGCCAGATCGATCGCGGGCGGGTTGTGGCGATTTGCGCGCTACCGGAATATCAACGGAAGCTCGTGCCCCTCGCGATGATTTATTTAGGACTCCTGGCTTGTCAAAAGAAAGGCAAACCCTACAAAACGTCGGAGCTGGGCTGGGTCTATGAGGACAATTCCCGATCGCGCCGATTGATCGAAGCGGCGGGCGGCAAGATTTACAAAACCTACCGCATCTATGAAAAGGCGATTTAGTTAGGCTCGATTCATCTGCCCCGATGATTTCCAATCTTGACCGCAGATCATTACTTTCAAGGAATGATTGATGCTGATTAGAACTGGCCATCGAAATCCAATTGATCGGGGCTAGAACGGTTGATTTTCCCAGTTCACCCCCCCAGACAAGGGGCTTAAGCCCCTTGCTCCCCACGATCTCGCTACAAAAGAATCAGGTTTTTGGGGATTTGATGATAGCCCCTAAACCTCTTGCCCCTAGGATTTAGGTTGCCCGATCGCCCCGGTCTGAAATTTGGAGTGCAATTGTGCAGGGCTTTTTGTCGTTTTTATTCTTCATTTGTGCCATTGCCAAGGGCTTGGCCTCCCTGATTCAGGCGGCCCTCAATTTGCGGAAATTTCGCGCCAAGTCTCCGGAATTTCGCGACGTGAGCGATTCGGTGATTCGGCACCAACTGCGACGCAATCTGTGGCTGGGAATTGCCGAATTAATCGCCCTAGCAATCCCTTGGGCTGGCTTCCAATGGGCCAACACGAGCGATTTTTATTACCAATGGTGGGGCTGGCTAATCTGGTTTGCCACTGGGGCGATCGATGATTGGACAGCCGTGGGACTCTACGCCCTCGAACAGCAGCGCCGCCGAGCGATCGCGCGTTGATTGCGCTGATCCAACCTGCCTCGATTCGTTCCAGGGGCGATCGCCGCCCAACGGTCAAGATAGCTTTGAAGCGACAATAATAGAGTTCATCTTTGCTGGTCGATCGCCCGATCGCGATCGCCCCCTGTTGTCCTATGTCTGTTGAATCCGCTGAATCCGCTGCCGATCGCCCCACCCTCTGGATCTATGACACGACCCTGCGCGACGGGGCCCAGTCCGAAGGCCTGTCGTTTTCCACCGAGGATAAGTTGCGGATTGCCCGCAAGCTCGATCGGCTGCGAATTCCCTTCATTGAAGGCGGCTGGCCCGGCGCGAATCCCAAGGATGTGCAGTTTTTTTGGCAACTGAAGGAAGAGCCGCTGGAATTTTCCGAAGTGGTGGCCTTTTGCTCAACGCGGCGGCCGGGCATGCGGGCGGCAGACGATCCATTGCTGAAGCCGATTTTGGCGGCCGGGACGCGCTGGGTGGCGATTTTTGGCAAGTCCTGGGATTTGCACGTGACCGAGGGACTGAAAACCACCCTCGACGAAAACGTGGCCATGATCCGCGACTCGATCGAATTCTTGATCGCTCAGGGTCGGCAGGTAGTCTACGACGCAGAGCATTGGTTTGATGGCTACTTGGCCAACCCGGACTATGCGATCGCCACCCTGCAAGCGGCCCACGAAGCAGGCGCGGCCTGGCTGGCCCTGTGCGACACCAACGGCGGCACGCTGCCCCACGAAATTGCTCGAATTGTGCGCGAGGTGCGCGATCGCCTGCCCGATGCGGCCCTGGGGATCCACACCCACAACGACTCGGGCACGGCGGTGGCCAATGCGCTGGCGGCGGTGCAAAGCGGCGCGCGGATGGTGCAGGGCACGATCAACGGCTACGGCGAACGCTGCGGCAATGCCAACCTCTGCACCCTGATTCCCAATTTGCAACTGAAGCTGGGGTTTGACTGTGTGCCCGAGGCGCAGTTGGTGGAACTGACCGCCGCTAGCCGATTTGTGAGCGAGGTGGCTAACCTGGCCCCGGACGATCGCGCGCCCTACGTGGGGCTGTCGGCCTTTGCCCACAAGGGTGGCATCCACGTCAGCGCCGTGGAGCGCAACCCCCAAACCTATGAGCACATCCAGCCCGATCGGGTGGGCAACCAACGGCGAATCGTGATTTCCGATCAATCGGGCCTGAGCAATGTGTTGTCCAAGGCGCGATCGTTCGGCATCGACCTGGATAAGCAAGACCCCACCTGTCGGCACATTTTGCAAACCCTGAAGGATCTCGAAAGCCAGGGCTATCAGTTCGAGGCCGCCGAAGCCAGCTTTGATTTGCTAATGCGGCAAGCCCTGGGCCAGCGATCGACCTTCTTTGCGCTGAAGGATTGCCGGGTGCATTACGACTTTGGCGAAACCAACCCGCGCGAATCCTTGGCGACGGTGAAGGTGCAAGTGGGCGATCGCACCTTTTTGGAAGCGGCGGAGGGCAACGGCCCCGTGGCGGCCATGGATGCGGCGTTGCGGCGGGCCCTGGGGCAAATCTATCCGGTGGTGGCCGATTTTCACCTCACGGATTACAAGGTGCGGATCCTCGACAGCGGCTCGGGCACGGCGGCCAAAACCCGCGTGTTGGTCGAGTCCAGCGACGGCCACCAGCGCTGGACGACCGTGGGCGTGTCGGGCAACATTCTCGAAGCGTCCTATCAGGCAGTAGTAGAAGCGATCGAATATGGCCTGATGTTGCACGGTGTGGCGACGCTTCAGCCGATTCCGAGGGCGATCGAAGCCTAATTTGGCAAATTGTCTTTTAGCACTGCCGGCGCAGATTGGCAATCCTAGGATAGAATCATTACAGATTTTTACAAAAATCTGCGCTTTGCAATCTGCGCTTTCCACCCGTTTGCTGCGCCGCTTGCTGGCAGTGAACCCCCGCTCGAACCCCTTGTTAAGTACCCTATGAGCCTCCCGATTCGTAACGTTGCCATCATTGCCCACGTTGACCACGGCAAAACGACCCTGGTTGATGCGCTTCTCAAGCAATCTGGCATTTTCCGCGAGGGCGAAGATGTGCCCACCTGCGTGATGGACTCCAACGATCTCGAACGGGAGCGCGGCATCACGATTCTGTCCAAAAACACGGCCGTTCGTTACAAAGAAACCCTGATCAACATCGTCGATACGCCGGGCCACGCGGACTTCGGCGGCGAGGTTGAGCGGGTGCTGGGCATGGTCGATGGCTGCGTGCTGATCGTCGATGCCAACGAGGGCCCGATGCCCCAAACCCGGTTTGTGTTGAAAAAGGCCCTAGAAAAGGGTCTGCGCCCGATCGTTGTGGTCAACAAGATCGATCGCCCCCGCGTGGAACCGATGACCGCCGTGGACAAGGTGCTCGACCTGTTCATTGAACTGGGCGCAGACGACGACCAGTGCGACTTCACCTATCTGTTTGCCTCGGGCATGGCCGGCTTTGCCAAGGTGGACTTGGCGGACGAAAACAAAGATATGCAACCGCTGTTTGAGGCAATCCTCGAACACGTGCCCGCGCCGGTCGGCGACCCCGAAAAGCCCTTCCAAATGCAGGTGACGACCCTCGACTATTCCGACTATTTGGGTCGGATCGTAATCGGTCGGATCCACAACGGCACGGTGAACGCCGGTCAACAGGTGGCGTTGCTGAAGGAAGACGGCTTGATCACCAAGGGTCGGATTTCCAAGCTGCTGGGCTTTGAAGGCCTGCAACGGGTGGAAATTCCCCAATCGTCGGCGGGCAACCTGGTGGCGATCGCTGGTTTTGCGGATGCAAACATCGGCGAAACCCTGGCCAGCGCTGACAATCCCGAAGCCCTGCCGCTGATCAAGGTGGATGAGCCGACCCTGCAAATGACCTTTGTGGTCAACGACTCGCCCTTTGCCGGTCGCGAAGGCAAGTTGGTCACGTCTCGCCAAGTGCGCGATCGGCTGATGCGCGAGCTGGAAACCAACGTGGCCCTGCGCGTCGAAGACACGGACTCGCCCGATCGTTGGGCCGTGTCCGGTCGGGGTGAACTGCACCTGGGCATCTTGATCGAAACCATGCGCCGCGAAGGCTATGAGTTCCAAGTGTCCCAGCCGCAAGTGATCTTCCGCGAAGTGAATGGCCAACCCTGCGAGCCGTATGAATTGCTCGTGTTGGATGTGCCCGATGATTCGTCGGGGAGCTGCATCGAAAAGCTGGGCACTCGCCGCGCCGAAATGCAAGACATGCGCGTGGGCGACAACGGCCGCACCCAACTGGAATTTGTGATTCCGGCGCGGGGGCTGATCGGCTTCCGGGGCGAGTTTATGCGCATGACCCGTGGCGAAGGGATCATGAACCACAGCTTCCTGGATTACCGCCCGATCGTTGGCGACATCGACACCCGCCGCAACGGGGTGATGATTTCCTTCGAGGAAGGCGTGGCTACCTTCTACGCCATGAAGAACGCCGAAGATCGCGGTGTGTTCTTCATCGAACCGGGCACGAAGGTCTACAAGGGCATGATCCTGGGCGAACACAACCGCCCGCAGGACATTGACCTAAACGTGTGTAAAACCAAGCAGCTCACGAACCACCGCGCGGCTGGCGGCGATGAACTGGTGCAGTTACAAGCGCCGTTGCAAATGACCCTGGAGCGGGCGCTGGAATACATCAGCTCTGACGAGATGGTGGAAGTCACGCCGGAGTCAATCCGCCTGCGGAAGCTCCCGGCAAAAAAGCTCGCTAAGCGCTAAGTCGTTTTAGGGCGATCGCTCCGGGGCGATCGCATTCCCCACCCGGCAGGAGAGGCACTGATCTCTCCTGCCTTTTTGCTGTCTAGAATTTTGTGCTAGCCTCGATGGGTAGCTCCCCAGCAGCTCGCAACGCCAGTCTATTTTTACTAAATCTATTAGCTGCCTCAAAAACCATGTTTCTAAAAAAAGTTCATGTCAAAAACTTCCGTGGACTGCAAGACGTAGAGCTTGAGTTCAATCAATCCTTATCGCCTTCTGTTTTTCCAGTCGGCAGCTTAAATGGCGGCGGCAAAAGCACCTTATTACAACTTATTTTCATCCTTCTTCGCTGTGCTGCTGACCCACGAAAACATCACTATATTCAAAATATTCTTAAGGTCAACCTAAGTAACTTTAAATCAGGTGTAAATGAAATTGCTCGCTTCTTAATCCATCATCAACAAGAAGATATCGATCTTCAGTTTCTGACAGTTGATCATGAATTGGCTAATTACAACCTAGAAAGCTTCTATCAGTATGAGCAATATAGAAATGAAGTTTCTCAAGAATTTGGATCGGAAAGTGTAGCCAAAAACAACTTAGAGATGATCAGTATGAGAAATATAGAATTAAGAAGAATCATACAGTCTCTAAGATCGAATATTGGTAACGAAATAAAAACTTCTCAGAATCGGGAAATTGAGAAGTTTACTAATGCTTTGATGTCCTTAATTTACGAGCCTCAATCGAGACTCGTAAATTATATTTCAGAAAATGAGATTGAAAAGTTTTCAGTGCTGATTTTACGGGCAAAAGACGATATCAATCTCATGATTGAGAGACTTAATGATCTTCTAGAAAATCTAACAGAAATTGAATCTGGTCTTCATGCTGTTCTGAAAGTATTAAATCAAAAAAAAGCTGAAATCTCTACAGTCCGAGAACAGTTAGAAAATAATGGTTACTATTACATAACAATTTTATCTGATCATTATCTCCTATTTGCTCAGACATTATCTGATAGAGCTATTTTTGAACTAATCGCCAGACAGGTTTATCTGGCCTGTCCTTTGACACAAGTTTTTCTTTTTTTGGAAGAAAAAGTTCGTATGCAGCTTTTGAGCAGCAGTGAAGGTCTCCTATCCTACGTAGAAATTGTAGATCGCACTAAGCAGGCAATTGGAAACTGGTATACCTACGAATTTTCTCCAGTCAAAGCATTGGCAGAGGTTTTTCAACGCTGTATTAAGGAAGATACAAAGATTGGCTTGGCATCTGATAGTTATGGTAATTCTTTGATGAAATTGAAAGAGGAAGTAAATCAGTTTTTTACAGATAAAACCGTATCAATTGAAGATGAATTTCAAGCAATCACATTCAAGAAGAAAGGCTCTGATCAAACATTATTGCCTGAAGATTTGAGTCATGGTGAATTGAAGAAGTTTGGAATCTATATCTGGTTGAAATATACAGAAATTAAGGATGCGATTGTGTTGATGGATGAAGTAGAAATTGGCTTCCATCCTGACTGGCAATATTCAATTATCCATGAGCTATTGGAATGGTCGAATAATAACCAATTTATTTTGGCGACTCATTCCTATGATCTGTGTAATGCAGTCACGCCTGCTCATGTCAATGAAATTGAACCCCGGCTAAATTCAAAAAAACAAGATTATCAGGAAAATTAGTAGACTGATTTTGATTTTGTCAAGGCTATGAGTTTAAATGATGACGAAGTTTGGAACTTGGCAACCTCAATTATCGGATGCCGTTCCATTAAGAATCGAGCAGTTATCCTCTGTGAAGGTAAAGTCGATCCTATTCCTGGTAGTAGTGGAGCTAGAAAGAGTCCTAGTAGCTATCGGCAACAGGAATTTGATGATTCAAAATTCTATCGAAAATGCCTACCCAAATATTTACAACGCGAATACTGTCCTCAGTTCTTCAATTGTGGTAGTCAGTCCAGTGTTATCAAAGTATTTCATCAGCTTACTGATCTTCATAACTGTGATCCAAGCAATAGCTACTTAAGCCCTGAAAAGCTTTTCGCATTAGTAGATCTAGATCTAGCTAAGCAGCCAGTTCATCATTACAAGTTTTCAGAGATTGAGACAATATATAGAGATGTTTATCGCCTTCATCGTGGGAAATTAAACTTGGTTGGTCACAAGATCTATACAACAGGACTTGTCCATAAGGAAGCCTATTTTGTCTTGCCAGAGCTAGAATCAGGTGTCTTTAATCAAATCCTGGAAATATATCCAAAATTACAGTATCATGGTCAGCCTTTCGATTTGAAGAAAATTTATCGCAAGTTAATTCATAGTATTGGCGATGATCGTAGAATTCAAGCCAACTTTTCAATTGTCGAAAAGCGACTTCAAGACTACTTGTCTTTAGAAGAGTCAACGGACTTAGATCCTATACGACTTCAAAAAATTCTAGATCAGAAATTTGAGTGCTATATCAATGATCATCCATTAGATGCTGGAATGCATGAGGAAGGTAGATCACTCCTGATGGATGCTGTTTTTCTGATCACGAAAATCAAGGAGGCTGCTTGGCATCAAATTACGGATGGGGATGAGGCTCAGACCCTTAGCTCAAGCCAGTTTCGCGAGCAAATTGCTCTCAAGATCGCAGAATATTTTTCGAGTCACCATGAATCTTTAAAAGACTTTCATATTATGGAAATTTTGAAATTTATTTGTGAACAATCCAGAAATTGAGCGTTTGGCGATCGAGCTGCGGGGAGTCCAACCTAAATCCTAGATGCTGATTTTTACCCCGTTATGGTTGATGAGTCGTGATTTTGGGCTTTCAGTGAGATTTATGATCGGGGGTCGAGCCGGCCCGTTGCCTATACTGGGTGCTATGACGTAGTGACTTGACTTGGTGAAACCTATGGTGTGGAAGTTATTGAGGACGACGATCGCGGCTTGCGTGGGCCTGATGACGATCGCCCCGATCGGGATTGCCTTCGCCCAACAATCGCCCGCGCCTCGGACAACCCCGGCGGCGGGCCGGTCATCCACCACACCGCCCGACCCCAACTGTCCGATTAAGGGCAACATTTCCCAAAGCTCCAATGGCCAGAATGGTGGCGGACAAAACGCCGGCCGGCGGCTGTATCACTTGCCGGGAATGCGGGATTATGACCGCACGGTGATCTCACCGGCTAATGGCGAGCGCTGGTTCTGTTCGGAGGCGGAGGCGATCGCGGCGGGTTGGACGAAGGCCCCTCGCTAGACCGTGCCTTGACGCGGCCGATCGCCCTCGCCGATAACCGAATTGCTCTCCATTGGGATTGAAGGCTATGGCTATGGCTCGTCGCTGGTTGGGGTTGGTGGCCGTGGCGGGTTGGTGGGTGGTCACCGGGGGCGATCGGGCGGTGGCTTTGAATCCCGAGCATTTGCGACAACTGTTCGCCACCAACCAGTGCGACCAATGCGACCTGTCGGGGGCTGACCTCAGCGGCCAGCGGATGAATTATGCCAATCTGAGCGGGGCCAATTTGTCGGGGGCCAATCTGAGCGGGGCCAGTTTGGAGCGGGCGCTGATTTGGGGGGCCAACCTGAGTGGGGCCAACCTGAACGGCACAAATTTGCAAGGAGCAACGCTGTCGGGGGCGAATTTGCGCGGGGTCGATTTGCGATCGGCCAATCTGAAGGACAGCGATCTCGACAGGACGGATTTGGCGGGCATTGACCTCAGCGATCGGGATTTGTCGCGGGTGAACTTTGACCGAGCCAACCTGAGTGGAGCCAAGCTGATGCGATCGGACTTGGCCTTTGCGGAGCTGAACGGGGCCAATCTCACGAATGCGGATTTAACGGGTGCGTCGCTGTTTGGGGCGGACTTGAATCGAGCGAATTTGACCGGCGCAAAGCTCGATGGGGTGAACCTGGACGGGGCGGAACTGAACGGGGCGATCGGCTACACCGGCCCGGCTCCGAAGGAGGGCCCGGCGATCTTGATTGTGGAGCGACAAGCGTCGGCGGAGGGGGCCGCCCTGATGGATCGCGGGCTGGCGGCCTTTGGGCGGGGGCAGATGGCGGAGGCCCAAAGCATCTGGGAGCAGTCGTTGGCGGCCTATCGGCGCGATCGCGATGGCGAGGGTGAGGCGGCAACCCTGGCGCAGTTGGCGTTGGCGGCGTTGCAGCAGGGGCAGTTTGATCGGGCGATCGAGCTGGGGTTGCAGGGGGTGAGTTTGGCCCGCACCCATCAATCGCCGATCGCGGAGGTCGTGGCCTTCGGGGCGATCGGGGATGCGCACTACGAGCGGGCAGACTATGTAAAGGCCCTGGAGTTTTATCAACAGCGGCTGAGTCGATCGGCCGCCACGCCGCTCTATCACTCGGCGCTGCTCGATCGGGCCAAGGGGGCGATCGCGATCGGCGACTATGCCACGGGGTTGATCGACCCGCTCGAAGTGCTGGCCGATCCGACCGCCACGCCCATCAACCGGCTGGCGGCGCAACTGTATCTGGTGCGCGGGTTTCAGGGCGCAGGCGACTATGGCCAAGCGCGGCGCTACCTGAGCGAGGCTCGCCAAGGACTCGATCGGCTTGCGGTGCAACTTTCGGCGCAGCTTGCAAATCCGCAATCGTCTCGATCGCCTACGACTCTCTGGGAAGCAGAATTTTGGCAACTGACCAGCGCCTTGGATTTGAACCAGGGCAACTTTGGGGCGGCCCTGACGGCCGCCGAGCGATCGCGCGATTTGGCCACCAGCCCGCGCCTGCGCTACCAGGCCTACCGGGCGATCGGGCAGGCCCAGGCGGCCCAACGCAAGTGGCCCGGGGCGATCGCCGCCTACAAACAGGCGATCGAGATTGCCCGCCAATCGACGGATCTCCGGGGCCAGGCGGAAACCCTCAGTGACTTTGGTGAGGTGTTGCGGCAGGCGGGGGATCTGACGGCGGCTGGGCAAGTCCTGATCCAGTCAACCGCCGTGTGGGACAAACTGACCGAGGGATTCTTGGGCGAGGACTACTTCAAAGTGGGCTTCTTTGCCCTGCAAGCCCAAACCTATCAGCGGTTACAAGACGTGTTGCTCGCCGTCAACCAACCCGAGGGGGCGTTGTTTGTCACCGAACAGGGACGGGGGCGCGTATTCATTGACCTGATGACTGCCAAGCTCACCCAACAACGGGAATCGGAGCCGCTGTCGATCGAGCAGATGCAGGCTGTGGCCCGATCGCAACGGGCCACCCTGGTGGTCTACGCCGCCCGCGACGATGACAGCGCCAGCTATTGCCGGATTTACAACAAGCTCTGTCGATCCGTGGAGGCCAGTCCACAACCCAGCGCGATCGACCCGCCGCCGCCCTCGGCCGTGGCGATTTGGGTGATCTCCCCCACGGGGCAAATCACGTTTCGGCGCGGCACCTTGCCCCAAGCCGACGGCCAGCCCGCCCCGATTCCGTTAAATGAGTTGGTCAGCCGCAGCCGTAGCCAGGTGGTATTTCAGCAAGTGCCGGGACTGCGCCAACTCCACAGTTTATTAATCGACCCGATCGCCGACTTGTTGCCCAAAAATCCGACCGATCGGGTGGTTTTCATTCCCCAAGGCTCGTTATTTCTCGTGCCCTTTGCGGCCCTGCGCGATGCTGGGGGAAACTATTTAATTCAGCGCCATACCCTGTCCGTTGCGCCATCGATTCGTGTGTTGCAACTGGCCGCCAGTCAGCGACGATCCTTCAAACCGGGCGATCGGCTGGCTCCGGCGCTGATTGTCGGCAACCCTACAATGCCAGGGATTCCCAATAGCTTGAATGGTGGCTCAACGCCCTTGGCCCAACTGCCGGGGGCGACGATCGAGGCCCGGGCGATCGGGCAATTGCTGAACGCAGCGCCCCTCGAAGGAGCCGCCGCCACCGAAGCCGCCGTCAAGCAGCGGATTGCCTCGGCCCAAGTGATCCACCTTGCCACCCATGGGTTATTGGACGACTACTTTGGTGAGGGGGTGATTCCCGCCGTGCCGGGGGCCCTGGCCCTGACTCCCGGCAACGATGAGGATGGGTTTTTGACCACGGAGGAGATTATCAACCTCAAGCTCAACGCTCAATTGGTGGTGCTGAGCGCCTGCGACACGGGGCGGGGGCGGCTGACCAGCGACGGGGCGATCGGCCTGGCGCGGGCGTTCATTGTGGCCGGTGCGCCCAGTGCGATCGTTTCCCTGTGGGCGGTTCCCGACGAACCGACTTCAGCGCTGATGGTGGCGTTCTATCGGGAATTTTTGCGATCGGGCGATCGGGCGGCGGCCTTGCGATCGGCAATTTTGCAAACCATGGAACGCTATCCCGACCCGGTGAACTGGGCCGCCTTCACCCTCGTTGGCGCGGCCGATTAGAGTGCATTAAAAAGATGCATTAGTGAGAAATCGAATCCAGCGAAATCGCCCAGCGATCGACCGCGCCGCCCAGGGCCAGAATCCGACCCGGGCGATCGAACAGCGCCGCCGATACGGTCAAGGGGCGATCGGCATATTTGCGCGCGTAGGCCGCCGCCCGATCGACGATCGACTCCGCCACCTGCTGCAACACGGGCTGGCTCCACCCGGCTTTGGTCAAGTGCTGCACCGCGTCGGCCACCGTGGCACAGGCCAGGATCGATCGCCCCACATCCGCCTCCACGCCCGATCGCAGGGCCGCCGCCGCCAGAATTTCCAGCTTGCCATCGGCGATGTGGCTGGAGGTGTTGAAAATGCCGCCCGCCAGTTTGAGCAGCTTGCCGTGGTAGCCCAGGAGCAAGACAGACTCGGCGGTCAGGAGCGCCGCCTCGACGAGCATCGCGCCGATCCAGTTGCCCACGGGGACGATCGCCGCCGCCGGTAGCCCCAGCCGATCGGCGACCCGCTGCCCGTTGCTGCCGATGCAAAAAATCACGTCCCGCTGGGTTGCCAACACCTGCCGCAAGCGATCGCGCGACTCATCGAGCCGATCGGTGGCCGTGTGGGGCTGCGCAATGCCGCTGGTTCCCAGGAGCGAAAGACCCTCTAACACGCCAAAGGCCTCATTGGACGTGCGTTTCGCCAGGTCGCGCCCCTCCGGCAAAATAATCCGGACGATCGTCGTTTGGCCAGCGGGCAGCAACGGTTGCAAATTCGCGAGCAGGAGCGATCGGGCAAAGCGGTAAATCGCCGGCCCCTCGGCGCTTTGGCCCACGCCTTCGCCGCCTTCCAGTCGCAGCGGCTCGCCATCCCAGTCGCCGATCTGCACCCAAGCCCAAACGGGCGTGTGGCGCGTCAGATCCAGGTTGTCGCCGGGATCGCTGCGGGTGATCGCCAGGGCCGTGCGATCGGCCAAGGGAGCCACCGACTCCAGGGGAATTTCCGCAGTTTGCCCATCGAGCAAATCGAGGGTGACGATCGCGGGTCGATCGCCCGCCAAGGCTAGCAGCGCCCCCTTGGCCGCCGCCGCCGCAAACACCGGTAAGGTATAGCCCGATCGCGCCATGGTGAGTGTTTTTAGGGTCAGTATGATTGAGCAGAAAATGCCCCGATCGCCCGGTTGCCAAACGCGATGACCGCATCAAGGCGATCGGTTTGTTGGGGATAGGCGATCGCGGGGCGATCGATCACCAGGAGGGCCACGCCCAATTCGCGCGCCAGGGATTGTTTCAGATCCAGGCCGCCCGCCGCGCCGGCCGCCTTGGTGACGACGACTTCGATCGCCCGTTGCTGCCAATCGGCGCGCTCTTGGGCGGGATCGACGGGTAGGCGCTGGCCAATCACTTCCGCGTGATCGAACCCGAGGGCGATCGCCGGCTCCACCGATTCCGGCAAGACGCGCACCCACAGGGCCGCCACCCGATCGCGCCAGGGCAAAATCTGCGGTAGCGCTTTGATGCCCAAGGTGAACAGGACGCGCCGATCGGCCAGGAAGCGATCGCTCAGGGCGGCGGCCAGGTCGGGCAAGCGCTGGGCCGGCGGGTCTAGCGGGATCGTGGGTCGCTCAAAGCGCAGGTAGGGAATGGATTGATCGGCCGCCGCCGCGATCGCCCGTTGGGAAATCTCCGTGGCGAAGGGGTGCGACGCATCGACGATCGCCCGGATGCCCCGATCGGCCAGCCAAGCCGGTAGCGCCGTCGCCGAGAATGGGCCCGATCGCACCGCGCCCGTCAGCCCGTCGTAGAGCCGCGCCGCCGCCGGGTTCACCACCGTGGCGATCCAGGGCAGGCCGGCTTGGTCGAGGGCCTGGGCGATCGTCCGACTGTCGCTCGTGCCGCCAATCAGCCAAATCACCGATCGCTAGGCCTTGGGTCGGAAAATATGGCGGTGCTCGCTGCTGTAGAGGCGCGATCGGGCCGCCGACTCCGTTTGCATCGCGTCCAGGGCCGGGCTAATCACATAAAGCACCGTGCGGGTCAGTTTTTCCCGGTGGGTGACGGCCGCCAGCTCATCCAGCCGACAGAGCACCACCCGCTCATCCTCCCAGCCAATGCGGTAACAAATGGCGATCGTCATGGCCGGCGGATAATGTTCCAGCAATTGCGCCTGGGCCCGCTGGACGTGGTGGGCGCTCAGGTAAAGGCAAAGGCTGGCCTTGTGGGCCGCCAGGCTGGCCAGGTCTTCCGCGTCGGGCACTTGGGTTTCGCCCCGCGCCCGCGTCAGAATAATGCTTTGCACCAGGTTGGGCACAGTCAGCTCCAGACCCAGCCGCGCCGCCGCCGCCTGAAAGGCGCTGATGCCCGGCACGACCTCAAAGGGAATTTCTTGCTCTAGCAACTGCGCCACCACTTCGTGCAGTGCGCCGTATAGGGAGGGGTCGCCGTCCTGGAGCCGCACGACCCGTTGCCCGGCCTTGGCCCGATCAATCACCATCGGCAGCCAGTCTTCGAGTACGAGCGATCGGGTGTCGATCGCCTCCACATCCGCCCGACAGTGCGCCAGCATCGTTTCGGGAACCAGTGACCCGGCAAAAAAGACCGTATCCGCCTCCGCCAGCAGCCGTTGGCCCCGCACGGAAATCAGATCCGGATCACCCGGCCCGGCCCCGACAATCCGCACCGTGGCCGGGCGATCGAGCGCCGAGTCCGGCAGTGGGGCCCCAGGGGATGACAAGGGTGCGGAGGAAGCGGAGTCAGAATTGGCGGTCATGATGCAAGGTCGAGGGTTTTGGGGTCGGCTAGGTCGTCGGGTCGATCGACGATCGGGATTGGGGTTTTGGCCCAGGTTTGGTAATCGGCGGTCAACCGTTCCACCAACCGGTGCTTCATGCGCACCAACACCTGTGCCAGGAGCAGTTGCCCAGCGGAATGGATCGCATTGGCCGGCAGGCGATCGAGCGGCGGCGGCAATTCCACATGCACACTCAAGTCCACAATGCCCTTGAGATGATCGCCCGTCGGCGTGCTGACCGATCGCATTTGCCCAAACAGATCGAGCTTGAAGCCATCGCCCAACCCTTCGAGGCCCTGGAGATCGCAATGGAGCGATCGCAGCCGCACGATGCCCGCGTCATCGACCCACACCCGCAAGTCCACCACGGGTTGGAACCGCAAATGGGCAAAGGCCAGCGGCCGCACGGACAGCCGGTAGCGATCGCCCCCCAGTGCGGCCACCCGCCCCGGCTTGGCCGCCGCCATCGCCACCCGATGGGGTTGCTGCAAATACTCGGCGATCGAGCGAGGCATAGGGGGAACCGGTAGATCAATTGTCTGTGAGGCAAAGAAGCCAGCAGCCACCGGAACCATCCCCCTACATCAGTTAAAAATTCTAAAAACTCAAAAATGCCAGTGCGTTGGGGGCCGCAACGCGCCTTGTTCTATCGGTTGCTCATGGCCGAATGCCACAACTGTCGCACCGATCGCCCGCCAGCCCAGTGCATTCCATCATAACGGTTGGGCGATCGTCCCGGGCCGATCGCGGCGGCGATCGCTCCACATCCGCCTAAAAAAGCGGTGCATTCGCAGAAGTCGTATTCTGAAAAAACGTCGTTTTTCCCCGCCCGCGCCATGACCCGTCCCACCGAACCGATCGTGATTGGCTACCTCGGCCCGGCGGGAACCTATACCGAAGCGGCGGCGACGGGCTATGTTCAGTGGCGATCGAGCCGGGAACCCTTCAGCGCCGAGTTGCGCCCCTATCCCAGCATTGCCAAAACCCTCGAAGCCGTGGCCAGCGCTGAAGTGCCGTTAGCGGTGGTTCCCGTCGAAAACTCGATCCAAGGCAGCGTCACCACCACCCTCGACACCCTGTGGCAGTTGGATGGCTTGCATGTGCAGCAAGCGATTATTTTGCCGATCGCCCATGTGTTGATTGCCCAAGCCACGGAGTTGGGGGCGATCGAAACCATCTATTCCCATCCCCAAGCCCTGGCCCAGTGCCAGCGCTGGATCGAAACCCACCTGCCCAACGCCAAGCCCCTGCCCGCCAACTCCACCACCGAAGCCCTCACAAACGTTCAAACCCACCCGAACGCCGCCGCCATCTCCTCGGAACGGGCGGCGCGGCTCTACGATTTGCCGGTTTTGGCGCGGGAAATTAGTGACTGTCCCGGCAACTGCACGCGGTTTTGGGCGATCGCCCGCCAACCGGCCCAGCAAGCCGGTAGCCACACGGCGATCGCCTTTTCAACCATCAACCGGCCCGGTTCACTGTTGCAACCCCTCGCCACCTTGGCGGAGCGGGGGATTAATCTTTGTCGGATCGAATCCCGCCCCTCGAAACGCGGCATGGGTGATTATGTGTTCTTTCTCGATCTCGAAGCGGGGCAGCAGGAGGAGCGCACCCGGGTGGCCTTGGAGCAACTGCGCGATCGGGTCGAAATCCTCAAGGTTTTTGGGAGTTATGAAGCGCTGAAATTAGACTGAACCGCGATCTCGATCTCGATCTAGATCGAGGTTTGATGGGAACTGGGTTTGGGAATTGAGGCGTTGGATTGTTCAGGAGTCCGACTGTTCTGAGGGGTGGGCGCTGAGTCCGAGCTGGCGATCGGGGGAATGGTCGAAGCTAGATTCCCCTGGCGGGGTTGTTTTTGGTTCACAAGCCGATCGAACAACTGCTCGTAGCGATCGAGCGACACCTCAAAGCTGTAAAACTCCAAGGCATGTTGGCGACCCTGGCGACCCAGCCGATCGACCCGATCGGGATCCTGCGCCAGCTCCAAAATCGCCTTCGCCAGCGCCAAGGGCGACTCCGGCTCCACCACGATACCCGCTTGACTGTGGTGAATCGCCTGGGATGACGTGCCATGGGCCGGCACCGAGGCGATCGCCGGCCGACCGCTAGCCAAAATGAGCTGCGTCTTCGAGGGCATATTGAACCCCACCACATTCCGCCGCTGCACAATCAAGCTCACATCCGCCGCCGCCAACATTTCCGGCAACGCCTCGCGCGGCTGAAACGGCAACAACATCACCCGATCGCTCACCGCATTCTCTTGGCAATAGCGACGCAACTTTTCCAGGGCCCGCACCTCCCCCACAATCACAAACTGGATATTGGCCGCCTCGGGGTGATCGTCGAGCACCTTCGCCGCATCAATCACCGTTTCCAGCCCCTGCGTCAGGGCAATATTGCCCGAATACAACACCACAAACTTGCCTTGCAGACCATTCACCGCCCGGAAGGCGTTCTCCTTGGGCAACGGCCGAATAAAATTCACATCGACCCAATTCGGAATCAGCGTAATCTTCTGCGCCGGAACCCCCTTGCTCAACAAATTTTCCACAAAACCTTCCGCGATCGCGCTAATCGCCGTCGCACTGCGATAGGCAAACCGTTCCAGGGCCTCAAACACCCGAATGGCCCGCCGATTCGTAATCAACCCCGTATGCACCGCCGCTTCGGGCAAAATGTCCTGTAAATTCAAAATCAACGGGCAGCGGTATAGCCACCGCAACATCGCCGCCGGCACCGTCGCCGCCAACGGGGGCGAAGTCATCAGCATCACATCGGGCCGCCAGCCATTCAGCGCCCGCACAAAACTCGTGAGCGCAAAGCTCCCATCCAGCGCCAGCCGTGTCAGCAAGCCCGGTTTGGGGCGAATCCAGACATAGCAACGATCGATCCGCACCCCATTGACCCTCTCCGTGCAATAGAGCTTGCCCCGATAGCCCGCATAGATTCTGCGCTCAGGATAATTGGGCATCCCCGTCAGCACCCGCACCTCATGGCCGCGCCGAGCCAACCCCTCCGCCAACTCAGTCATCAACGGCGCAATGCCGATCGGTTCAGGGTGGTAATTGTAGGAGTAGATCAGAATTTTCATAGGATTGGGCTAACCAAAACAGAAAGGACGCAAAGCAGTCGGTAGTGCTTGTCTATCAATCGATGCGTTTGACCGATACGACTGACTGACCGAGACGACTGACCCATTTGAAAACGGCAAACCATGGTGATTGAGGTGACGGTCTGACCATCGATCGCCTAGCCCCATTGGTGCATCCTCGGTAAACCACCCTCGGTAAACCACTTGGAGACATCTTGGAGACATCGACTGAGGTGCGTGGCTTTATGAGATCGATTGTTGTTCACCAATACGAATGCGATCATCCACGCCAAGCCTGGTTTCAGTCTGACCTCCATGTGCAACGGGCACAAGTCGTACTAAGCAAAGGGATATTCAAACCGTCAGCCAAATCACTTAAATCACGGTGGATATGCCCAAGGTCGCACCTAGTCAAGAAACCGATCTCTAGGTTGACAAGGAACATTCATTTTGCGTAGCCACCCTTGCCTGTTTTAACGTTTTGCACAACCCATGAACCAGATCAGGGAAGATTCATCCGTCGTCCGTGGCCCGGAGGCGGCTGTGATCCATCGACAGGTTGGCACTAGAGACATTCCACTAGAGACATTGCGCTAGAAATCTTTGTCCGTCACTAATTCACTAACAATTGCTGCAATTGACTGACAAATACAGCAATCAGGAAGCTTCCTGCTTCATCGCGGCGAAGTCGGCTTCATCCGCTCCACGGGCTGACACGACCGGACTGGCCGCCTTTTGCAGATTGATCGCGACTTGAACGCAGCGATCAATCTGGAATCCACAACGCTCGCATTCAAACACCTGCTCCGATAGGGATAGGGTGTCTTTTTTCGTGCCACAACAGGAGCAAGTCTTGCTGGAGGGAAACCAACGATCCACGATCGCCAGTTCAGAACCATAGAGCTTTGTCTTGTAGTCCAGTTGCCGCCGAAACTCGTAGAGTCCCATATCCTGAATCGCCTTGGCTCGCTTGTGATTCGCCATCATCCCCGACACATTCAAATCCTCAATGACCACCACGCTGTGGTTCTTGGCTAGGTAGGTCGTGAGCTTGTGGAGCGTGTCTTTACGGATGTTGGCGATTCGCTGATGCAGTTTGGCGATCGCCCGTTGAGCTTTTTGACCATTAGCAGATCCTCTTTGCTTGTGGCGATTTAGCCATTGCAAACGAGATAACCGGGACTCCATTTGTCTGTAGGCCTTAGGGGCTGTCATCAAATCCTCGAAACCCTGATTCTTGCGTTGCGGGATCGTAGGGGGCAAGGGGCTTAAGCCCCTTGTCTGGGGCGGTTGAGCTAGGAAAATCAGTCGTTCCAGCTTCAACCCAACTCCATTTGATGACACGCCCTAGCGCCTTCAAATACTGCTCCCGTGCTGAGAGTTGCTAAAGCCTTGATACCCAAATCAACCCCGACAATCTCAACCGCTTTAGGCGTGATGACGGGTTCTATCTCAATCCGAAATGAAATGAACCAATCATTCGCTTGGCGGCTGATGGTGACCGATTTAGGTTGAGCATTTTGGGGTAATGCTTCATAGGTCTTCAGGAGTCGAATCTTGGGAATTTGAATCTTCTTTAGTCCCTTAATATGAATTGCTCCATCCAGTTCAAAGGAGTCATGGCGACCCTTTTTCTTGAATTTGGGAACGCCTGAAGTCTTTTTGAAGCACCGATCCCAAGCCACCCGTAAATGGCGCAAGGCGTTTTGAGGAGAACTTTTAGAGACTTCGTAGTACCAAGGGTTTTCAGATTTGACCAACGCTACTAGACACTTGTGCAAATCAATAGCCGATGGAAACTTGATCTTTTCCTCGGGATTTGATCGGTTGTGGTCAAGGATTTGTTTCGTTAACCCAAGCCCCCAATTCCAAGCATGGCGCGCGACACCCGCATGGCGAGCTAATGCAGTGCGTTGTTGGTTGTTGAGCTTGAGTTGGGTTTTGAATCCGAGTAGCATCTGTCCATTGTATGACTGCTCCTAGGATTGACTAGCATTTTTCAGAGCACGCAGGCAAACGATAGTAAATTAATCACTGTTGATTAACCCCACATTTGAGCTAACGGGAGCAAATTTGAGCGAATTATAGGCCCCGTTCTGCCCCTGTCTAAGGCCGCCGCCAGCGCTGCAATAGGCTTTGTACTTCCGGTAATTTCAGTCGCCAAGCCACGAGGCCAAAGACTCCTAGCCCAGCGCCGCCCGCGATCGCCAAGACGGCCAGTTGCTCCACCAGGGATGCTCCCAGGTAATCCGCTAGCCCCAGTCGGATGCCCCAGGTTGTGGCTCCCGCTAGCACACTACCCAAGAACACGCCGCCAAAGGGCTTGGCCCAGTCTTTCCAGGGGAGGCCACCCATACGCCGATCGAGCCGCCACAGCAAGGCCCCCATGGCCAACGCATTCACCCCCACCGTGGCCAACACGATCCCCGGCGCACCAAAGCGGGGAACCAGGATCCAATCCAGCAGCGCGTTAAAGCCAATGTTGATCAGGCTGATCCGAAAGGGGGCGTTGGCATCGCCCAGGGCGTAGAAGGCGCGCACCATTACGTCGCGCCCCAGATAGATAAACATGCCGATGCCGGCGGCCATAAATACGCTGGCGACCAGTTGCGAATCGGTGCGGCTGAAGGCTCCCCGCTCGTAGATCACCTGGACGATCGGGTTAGCCAGGGCGATCGTGATCCCACTGAGGGGCAGCATGGTGATGGCGGAAACCAGCAAGCCCTGCCGCAGTCGATCGATAAAGGTGGCGCGATCGTCTGCCGATCGGGCCAATACCGGCAACAGCGGCACGAGCACCACATTCGACACCAGGCCCAAGGGCGTTTGGATCAGCAGATTGGCATAGTTCAGGGCCGCCGCCGCCTGGGGCACAAAGGACGCGAAGAATAAATCCGTGTAGAGGTTGATCTGCAACATGCCCGACGAGAGCGCCGCCGGCCCCATCACGCTCAACACCGCCTGGACACCCGGGTGCTGGATTGACCAGCGCAGCCGAAATCGCCCCATGCCGGCTTTCATCTGAGCGGGCAGTTGCACCAGCCATTGCAGGAGCGCGCCCGCCGTGGTGCTGGCCGCCAGGAGCAAACCACCGAGGGCCAGGGCTTCGGGGGTGGATCCTTGGTTTTGCCAGGCGAACCAGCCGATCGCCCCGATCGTGACGATGCTCGACAGGACGGGGCTGATCGATGGCAACCAATACAAATCGGCGGCGTTTAGCGTGCCGAATCCGATGCCGATCGCCCCGGCCAAAAAGGCGATCGGGGCCATCACCTGCAATTGCAACACCGCCAGTTCGCGGGTTTGGATCGCCGCCGCCGTGTTGTGGGCGCTCAGACCGGGAGCCAACAGCCCGATCGCCGGTTCCGCAAACACCACCAGGGCCGCGCTGGCCAGGAGCAACGCGCCACAGACGATCGTCGTGACGGTTTCGACAATTTCCGCCGCCTCGGAGCGATCGCGCTTGGCCAACACGCTGACCATCGCGCTGTGGAAGGGGCCATTGATCCCGCCCAGCAAAATCAGCAAAAAGCCCGGCAGTACGTAGGCGTAGGCATAGGCATCGACCACCGGCCCCGCCCCAAAGGCCGCCGCGATCACCTGTTGTCGCACCAGGCCCGCCACTTTGCTGAGGAGGGTGGCTCCGGCGACGATGCTGGCGATCGAGAGGATCGATCGGCCGGCTTGCTTGGTTGCCGGTTCCGGCGGGGGTGGGTCGATCGCCTCCGGCTCAGGGGACTCGGCGGCGGGGGGCAACGGAGAGGTGGGATCGGTCACGGTCGGTCAGCGGGGCGATCGGGATCAAGACGTTTGCAGCATACCCGAGCCGGGGGGCGATCGACCTTCCGAGCAACCCGCTATAGTCGATGGGCAACGGTGCGATCGAACGGCGATCGCCCGCCCGCCCCTGACCGCCCCGATTTCTCGTCCACTTTTCAACCTTGTTATGACCCTGACCGCAAACCCACCCCAGTTCCGACCCACGGCCGTGCTGGCCGTTTCGGGCATGAAATGCGGCGGTTGCGTGGCGGCCGTGGAAAACCGGCTGAAGCGCCAACCCACCGTGGCCGATGCGAATGTGAACCTAACCACGGGGCTGGCGGTGGTGGATTTGGTGCCCGGAACCGATGTGCAGGCGACGATTCCGGCCTTGGCGGCGGTGTTGACGGGGGCGGGCTTTCCGAGCGAGGCCCAGGCGGCGGATCTCAGCCCGATCGCCCCCGAAGCGGCCTTGGCGGAGGGCCCCTGGTGGCGGCCGCTGATTGTGGCGGGGCTGTTGTTGGTAATTTCGACCCTGGGCCACCTCGATCGGTTGGGTGGGCCGCCGATTCCGATCGTCAGCCGGGTGGAATTCCATTTCGCCGTGGCCACGTTGGCGCTGCTGTTTCCGGGGCGCGAGATTTTGTTGGAGGGGGCCCGATCGCTCCTGCGCGGCATTCCCACGATGAATTCGTTGATCGGCCTGGGCACCGGGGCCGCCTACCTGGCCAGTGTGGTGGCGTTGGTCAAACCGGGTTGGGATTGGGCGTGCTTTTTTGATGAACCGGCGATGTTGCTGGGGTTTGTGCTGCTGGGGCGGACGATCGAGGCGCGGGTGCGGGTGCGATCGCGCGAGTCCTTTGCGGCCCTGTTGGCCCTGAAGCCGGCCATGGCTCGGTTGTTGGCCCAGGAACCGGCGGCCCTGGGGCCAGCCCTGCCGACGGAATCGGTGCCGGTGGGCGCGGTGAAGGTGGGGCAGGCCCTGTTGGTGTTGCCGGGCGATCGGTTGCCGGTGGATGGGGTCGTGGTGCTGGGCACGACGGCGGTGGATGAGGCGATGCTGACGGGCGAGTCGCAACCGGTGGCCAAGCAACCAGGCGATCGGCTGCTGGCGGGCACCCTGAACCAGTCCGGGGCGATCGTCATGCGGGCGACGCGCGTGGGCCGGGATACGGAATTGGCGCGGATTGTGCAGTTAGTGGCCGAAGCCCAGGGCCGCAAGGCTCCGATTCAGCGGCTAGCCGATCGGGTGGCGGGCTACTTTTGCTGGGGCGTGATGGCGATCGCCTCCCTCACGTTTCTCGTTTGGGCCGGGTGGGGCGATCGGTTCCCCGAGGTCTTGCGGTTGGCGGCGACGGGGGGCGAGCACGCGGCCCACGTCCACGGCATGGCGATGGCCGAGCCGGTTACGCCGGTACAGTTGGCCCTCAAATTGGCGATTTCGGTGCTGGTGGTGGCGTGCCCTTGCGCCTTGGGGTTGGCCACGCCGACGGCGATTTTGGTCGGCTCCAGTTGGGGGGCGGAACAGGGATTGTTGATTCGCGGGGGCGATGTGCTGGAACGGTTGCAGCAGGTGCAAACGGTGGTGTTCGACAAAACGGGGACGCTGACTACCGGCCGGCCGGTGCTGGTCGATCGGCTGCCCCTCGTGCTGGATGTGACGGGCGATCGGCTGGTGCAACTGGCCGCCGCCGTCGAACGGGGCACGCGCCATCCCCTGGCCCAGGCGATCGCCCAGGCCGCCGCCGAGTTGCCTGCCCTGAATGCTACGGACTTTGTGACGGAACCCGGATTAGGAGCCATGGCCCGGGTGGACGATCGCCCCCTGTGGGTGGGCAACGTGGCCTGGCTCGATCGGGCCGGCATCAAGCTGGATCAAACGGCCCAAGCCTTGGCTCACCAGGTGGCCGAAGCGGGCAAAACCCCGATCTTTGTGGCGGAGCGCGATCGACTCCTGGGCCTGTTGAGCGCCGCCGATGACCTGCGCCCGGATGCGATCGCCACCGTGCAACAGCTCCAGCGCCTGGGCCTGGATCTGCGCATGTTTACGGGCGATCGGGCCGAAGTGGCCGCCGCCCTGGCCGATCGGGTGGGCCTGCCGCGATCGGCGATCGTGGCCGAAATGCGCCCCGCGCAAAAAGCCCAAGCCCTCAGCCAACTGCCCTTCCCCGCCATGGTTGGCGACGGCATCAACGACGCACCGGCCCTGGCCACCGCCGTCGTTGGGATTGCCCTCGGCTCGGCCACCGATGCCGCCCTGGAAACCGCCGGTGTGGTGCTCACCCGCGATCGACTGCTCGATGTGGCCGCTGCCATTGTGTTAGGCCGCGCAACGTTCCGTAAAATTCGCCAAAACCTGCTGTGGGCCATCGCGTACAATGCGATCGGCATTCCCTTAGCGGCGGGCGCTTGGTTGCCCACCGTTGGCTTGAGTCTTGGCCCCGCCACCGCTGCTGCCCTGATGGCCTTTAGTTCCGTCAGTGTGGTCAGCAACTCTCTCCTCTTGCGTGGCAGTGCCCGATCGGCAGTTCGCGCGCTGTCTGAACCAAATCAGGCATGTCAGAATTGACCTTGAACGAGCTACGTCAGGAATCTCCGCCTCCAGCGGAGCATAGTTAATCCAGTCCGCACAGTCAGCCCATGCCCGCAGAACCCAGGCAAAATCACCTCTTAATCGTTGAAGACGACAAGGGGAGACGGGAAGTGATTCTTGAGAATCCCGTTTACTCCATTGGGCGTGATCCCAAATGCGACGTTATCCTCGTGTCCCAATTTGTGTCGCGTCGGCACGCCACCCTGGTGCGGCTGTCCTACGACGACGGAACCGCCTACTACCGAATTGTGGATGGCAACCTCAAGGGCAAGCCAAGCGCCAATGGCCTGTTAATTAACGGTCGCAAGCTGCAAGTGCATGATCTGCAAAACGAAGATGAAATCGTGTTTGGGCCGCAAGTCCGAGCGATTTATTACACGCTGAAGCAAGATACGCTCTCGATCGGCCCACCGGATGAGTTTGATATCACCCTGATCAGTCCCAACATGGTGGGTGATCCCGAAGATAACGATGATGACTAGCGATCGCGATGGGTTGGTTTGCGGATTTGCCCTGAACCAACCCAAACTAAAACGCTCAAACTAAAACGCTCAAACTAAAACGCTCAAACTAAAACGCCCCAAACGCAATGAAGCAGTCACCGCCAGGATTGGGCGATCGGAGATCGGCCCCGGCGAGGATCGGCCATGGTCTCCCTGGGGGCTGCCGGCGCAGTGCTAGCCAGTCACGCTGCTGAGAACTTCGAGCAAGCCGCTGTCTTGAAGGGTTTGACCAATTTGCTCGGACATTTGCCGACAGTGGTTGTCTTGTTTGAGGGCCAGTTCTTCGTTTTTGACGATCAAGTTGAGGCGTGCTCGGTTGCGGGCTTCGTCGGTGCGATCGACGACTAGCTCGACCGTGACCATGCGCGGGTATGACACCTTACCCGGCCGCTCGCGCGCTAGGAGGTAGTCAACGGTTCTATGCACGATGTTGAGACCGCAATCGGCCAAGGTGGACTCAAGCTGTCCTAGCACTTGATCTGACGGCTGTGAAAATGAGAAGAGACAGGTATAACGAGCCATGAAGATTCGATTGCGTGAAACTGCGTAGAACCGCGTCCAACCCTATAATACCCAAGCGGTTCTCCTCGCGGCCGATCAACACGGGCCTGTCATGGATTGAGCGCTATGCAATCCAGGTGAGATTGAATGAAAATGGCGAAACCTTGCAGAAGCGTTTGCCTTTTGCGATCGAGCTTGTCGGGTGTTGTATTAGGGTCCGGACTTCAGGGATTTCGGGAATCTACGAAGATCTACGGGAATTTACGGAGACCCACCGGAATTTACCGAAGATGCGCCTGAGCCTAACGGATGGTCATCGGCTGTGTTGGGTCGCTGGGTTGAGGAATTGGGTTGAGAAATGGGGCGCTGGGTTGAGAAATGGGGCGCTGGGTTGAGTTGTTGTTACGGGATGAAATGTCATGTCGCAACCGGGGTTGTCACCCTTGGATTTATCGCCAGCGGTGGGGCCTGATCCGGGCCGTTTAGTGACCTTTGAGGGGGCCGATGGAGCGGGCAAGACGACCCAGCGCGATCGGGCGGTGGCCTGGCTGCGATCGAGTGGGCTGCTGGGCGATCGGCCGCTGGTGGTGACGCGGGAGCCGGGGGGAACGGCCCTGGGTCAGCACGTGCGACATTTATTGCTGTCGGGGGATTGGGCGGTGGCCGATCGGGCGGAGTTGTTGCTCTACGCGGCCGATCGGGCGCAACACGTGGCGGAAGTGGTGCAACCGGCGCTGGAGTCGGGGGCGCTGGTGGTGAGCGATCGGTTTGTGGATTCGACGGTGGCCTATCAAGGCTTTGGGCGGGGGCAAGATTTGGCGCTGATTGAAACCCTGAACCAGATTGCGACGGCGGGGCTGGTGAGCGATTTGACCCTCTGGTTTGATGCGTCGATCGCCTGCTGTGCGGCGCGTCGTCAGGCGCGATCGGGCCCGGCCGATCGGCTGGAACAAAGCGCGATCGACTTTCACGAGCGGGTGCGGGAGGGGTTTGCCCAGTTGGCGGCGCGGGAACCCGATCGGATCCAGCGGATTGATGCGAATGGCGATGCCGATGCGACCTTTGCCGCCACCCAGACGGTGCTGCGCGATCGACTGGCGGCCTGGTGGCCCGAGGGGCAATGACGGCGCAATCGATGCGATCTATTTTTGACGCGCTGGTGGGCCAGGAGCAGGCGATCGACTTTTTGCTGTCGGCGATCGCGCGCGATCGGGTTGCGCCGGCCTATTTGTTTGCGGGGCCCAGCGGTGTGGGGCGCAAGCTGGCGGCGGAATGCTTTGGCCAGTTGGTGCTCTGTCCGCCGGAGCGGCCGGAGTTGGCGGCGGGGCTGGCGCGGCGGGTGCGCGATCGAATGCACCCCGATTTGGTGTGGCTGGAGCCAACCTATCTCGATCGAGGGCAACTGATTCCCGCCAGCCAAGCCCAGGCCGCCGGGTTGGAAAAGAAAACGCCGCCGCAAATCCGCCTGGAGCAAATTCGCCAACTGGCCACGAATCTGGGGCGGCCGCCGATCGAAGCGTCCCGATCGTTTGTGGTGATCGAGGGGGCAGAAACCATGGCGGAAGGGGCGGCGAATGCGTTGCTCAAAACCCTGGAAGAGCCGGGCCGCGCCACGATCGTCCTGCTGGCTCCGGGGCCAGAAGCCCTGTTGCCGACGTTGGTGTCTCGGTGTGCGCGGGTGGCCTTTCGGCGGCTGGCTCCCGAGGAGGTGGGGCAGGTGCTCGATCGGGTGGGCCAGGGCGACCTGCGAGATTATCCAGAGGTGCTGGCCCTGGCCCAGGGTTGCCCGGGCCAGGCGATCGCCCACTGGCAACGGTTGCAAAGTCTGCCGCCGGAGTTGCTCACCAGCCTGCGCCAGCCGCCTGCTTCGACCTATGCCGCCCTGGACTTGGCCCGCCAAATCGACAAATCGACGGACACGGAACAGCAACTGTGGCTGGTGAACTATTTGCAGCAAACCTGGTGGCAACGGATCGATCGCCCCTGGCCCCTGCGCGATCGCGACCTGCGACGGCTCGAAACCCTGCGCAAACAGCTCATGGGCTACGTGCAACCGCGTCTGGCCTGGGAAGTGGCGCTGATGGAGCTGGCCACGGCCGATCGCTAACTGTTGATTAGCCCTTGGGCCGCTGGCTGCCCCCTCAGCCATGACGTAGGACTGATCCGGAAACGACTGGAACCGGTTTAATACGCGGTGTTCACACTGCTGGCCGTCCCGGGAGCCGCGGCCTAGAATGGCCGTAAGCAGCAGCATGGATCTGGCCCTGCCGAACGGCAATCGACCCCACCCGGACTGTCCGGGTCAATCCGCCCCAGCCTCGGACAGGGTAAGGAGGCCGGTCGCCCGATCGCTCCCCACGGGCGATCGCTCCCAGGGCTGCCCCGGTGCTGGCTCTGTGCCTCGCGTTTGCGCCGACCCAGGAGGTTTGGTTCCATGTCCGATCGTCCCCGTCGTACTCTATCCGCTGGCATCGTTGCCGCCGTTGGCTCGGCCGCCGTGGCGGTGGGGGCTGGCGTTGCTTGGTGGAATGCCACCCTGACCCCTGCACCGATGCCCGCACCGTCCCCCTCGGCCACCGCGACCACGCCACCGATCGCCGCCACTCCCACGCCGACCGCCAGCGCCGTTCCCCAGTCCCCGGCCACCAGCCCCGCCACCCCGATCGCCGACCAATCCCAAATTTATTGGCTGAAGGATACGGGCACGAGCTTGGCGATCGCCGGACAGCCCGCCAAACCCGTGTCGAGCAGCAAGCCTGATGATGTGGTGCGTGGGGCAATCGAACAAGTCCTGACCGGCAAACCCACGGACACCAACCTCGGCAGCGCGATTCCACCCAACACGCGCCTGCTGGATTTGTTAATTACGCCCGAAGGCGTTCGTGTTAATCTCTCCGCCGAATTCACGAGCGGCGGCGGTAGTGCGTCGATGATGGGTCGGTTGGGGCAAATTGTTTACACTGCCAGCACCCTGAATCCGCAAGCGAAGATTTGGATTTTGGTGGAAGGTCAACCCCTCACCGTGTTGGGCGGCGAGGGCATTGAAGTGCCCCAACCGATCGATCGGGCCACGTTCGATCGGCAATTCAAGCCCTAGGGGCTGTTATCCAATCCCCAAAACCCTGATTCTTGCGTTGCTTGATTGATCGTGGGGGCAAGGGGCTTAAGCCCCTTGTCTGGGGTGGTGTTGGGCTAGGCTAATGAATCATTTCAATTCCAATCAAGCCAATTTGAAGACACATCCCAAGCCCCTTGTTATCCTCGGTTTGGGATAGGCTAAATGCTTGACCTTCGTATTGTTTGGTGGCTAAAGGATCGCTGAAAGATGGCTGAATCTTTAGGGAATCTCGATCGCTCGCTGGAGAATTGGGTGACGCATCAGGGGGGCTGTCATTGCGGCAGGGTGCGATTTCAGGTGCAAGGGCCGGCGGTGTTGGCGGTGCAGTCTTGTAATTGTTCAATTTGCGACAAAACGGGGTTTTTACACTTGCTGGTGTCCCGATCGCGCTTTCAATTGTTGAGCGGTGAAGATAGCCTAACAACCTACACCTTCAACACTGGAACCGCGAAACATTTGTTTTGCAAAACCTGCGGCATTAAGTCGTTTTATATTCCCCGATCGCACCCCGATGGCTATAGCGTGAATGCGCGCTGTTTGGATGCGGCGACGATCGAGCGTTTAGAGATTGAGCCGTTTGATGGGCGCAACTGGGAGGCGAATATCGACACGTTGCGCGCGGTTACGGTGGATTAGGCGGGTTTGCGTCGTCGATCGCCCGGAAAATTTCGCCAGTTGGGGTTGCGATCGGTTAGACCGGGAGGGCCTGGCGATCATTCCTCGCAGTTCCAGACTCCGACGACCCAAATCCGATGACCCAAATCCCAGAATCCAGCCCAGCGATCAATCGCACCGTGTTGTGGCGGCCCGTGGTGGGGCTGGCGGGGTTGCAGGGCGCGATTTCGCTGGCGTGGCTGTTGTATCGGTTCTATTTGCCGCAATTGCTGGCGACGGTGGGGCTGCCGGGGGCCGATCGGCTGGTGTTGATTTTGGAAGATGGCTTGGCGGCGTTGCTGGAACCGACGATCGGCGGCTTGAGCGATCGGGCGCGGTTGCGGGTGGGCAGTCGCTATCCGTTTGTGGTGGCGGGGGTGGTGCTGGCGGTGCTGATGTTTGGGGTGATGGTGGCGGCGGTGCTGGGGCGCGGGGCGATCGTCCAGACGCTTTTATTAATCAGTTTGGTGCTGTGGGCGGTGGCGATGGCGGTGTTTCGATCGCCCGCGATCGCTCTGCTGGGTCAATACGCCTCCCAACATCACCTGCCCCAGGCCAACAGCCTGTTGGTGTTGATGTCGGGGGTGGTGGGGGCGGTGGCTCCCCTGGCGCGCGATCGGATTTTGGCGGCGGGGCCGGCCTATGCCTTTGGGCTGGGATCGTTGGTGCTAATTGGGGCAGCGGCGGTGTTGCGGCTGGCGGGGCCCGATCGGGTGCTGGGGGCCAGTGCGGTGGCGGAAACGGTGGCATCGCCAATTCGTTGGGACAAGGTGATTCGCCTGTTTGGGTTGGGGGCGGCGGTGGGCTGGGGGTTGCGGCTGTTTTTTGGGATCGTACCGGCGGCGGTGCAAGCCCAGTTGCCCACGGTGGCGGGCCCGATCGTGGGTCTGGGTCTGGGTCTGACGGTGGCGGTGCTGGCGGTGCTGTTGGGCGCGGTGGCCGGCCGGGTGGGCAATGGGCGGGTGATGCTGGCGGGGGCGATCGCCCTGGCGTTTGGCTTGCCGTTGCTGACCCTGGTGAAGGCCGGGGCGATCGCCTGGCCGCTGATCCTGTTGGTGGTGGCGGCTTGGGTGGGGCTGTTTAATGGCGGCGTTCCCCTGGCGATCGAGCTGATGCCCGATCGGGTGGGGCTGGGCATTGGCTGCTTTTTTGGCGGATTTTCGGCAGCCAACGCCCTGCTGAGTACGATCGGGCTATCGTTGCAGTCGTGGAATACGTTTGCGTCCTTTGCGATCGTTGCCCTGTGGCTAATTGCGCCCACGGCAAGCGTTCAGCCGATCGAGCCGCCGAATTTGGAGGTTGACGCAGATCCAGCAGCCCTTCAGCAAACCTTGGACGATTTAGCCCGTGAGACCGAAGCCTTAACCCGCGAGGCAGAAACGCTCACCAGGGACGACGACCCGCGCGATTGACGATCGCCATGGCCAGCAGGGCGATCGCGATCGACCAGCCCACCCACCATTGCGCCCGCGCCCAGTCGCCGGACTCCACCGCCGCAAAAATCGCGCTGGGAATCGTTTGGGTGCGATCGGGAATATTCCCCGCCAGCATCACCGTCGCGCCAAATTCTCCGAGGGCGCGGGCAAAGGCCAACACCGCCGCCGCCACCAGGCCCGATCGGGCCAGGGGCAACCGCACGCGCCAAAAGATTTGCCAAGAATTCAGCCCCAAGGTGCGCGCGGCCCGCAATAAATCCGGGTCGAGTTGCTCAAAGGTACTCAGCAGCGTGCGATAGGCCAGCGGAAAGGCCACCACCGTCGCCGCCACCACGGTTCCGGCGGGCGAAAACACCACGGGCAGATCCCAGCGATCGAGCCAAACCCCGATCGGCCCCTGGCGACCCAACAGCACCAACAGCCCAAATCCCACCACCGTCGGCGGCAACACCAGCGGCAACGCCAGCACCGTGTCGATCGCACTGCGCCACGGCTCCCGACAAACAAGCATCGCCTGGGCCGCCGCCAACCCGCCGCCGATCGCCAGCAGCGTCGCCAGCAGGGCCGCCCGCAAGGACACCCCCAACGGCGACCAGTCAGCCGGGGCGATCGCCTCGATCATGGGGTCTCGATCGGCTGAAACCCATACCGCCCAAAGACCGATCGCGCCGTAGGTTCCTGCAAAAAGTCGCCAAAGGCCCGCGCGGCCGCCGGTTGGCGAGCACGGGACAACACCGCCATCGGATAGCGAATCGGGGGATGGGACTGGGGCGGCGCGATCGCCACCGTTTGCACCGCCGAGTTTTGCCGCGCATCGGTGGCGTAGACGATCCCCGCGTCCGCATTGCCCGTGGCCGTGTAGGCCAGCACCTGCCGCACATCTTGTCCCCGCACTAGCTTGGGCTGGAGCGCCTGCCACAGGTTCAGGGTTTTCAGCGTGGCGGCTCCGTAGCGTCCGGCCGGAACCGTCGCCGGATCCCCGATCGCCAGGAATTTCACCGCCGGGGTCGCCAGGTCAGCCCAGCCCCGCACCGGACTGCCGGGCCGAGCCACCAGCACCAACGTATTGGCGACTAAATCGCGCCGCGTCTGGGGATCGATCGCCCCGGCCGCCGCCAACTCCGTCATCGTTTGCTGATCGGCGGCAATGAACAGGTCGATCGGCGCACCTTGCAAAATCTGTTGTTTCAGCGCGCCCGAAGCCCCAAAATTCAGCTTCAGTTGGATGTTCGGATGGGCTTGTTGATAGGGGGCCTGCAACTCGGTCAGGGCCGGTTGCAAACTGGCGGCCGCGGAGATGGTCAGCGCGATCGACTCGGGCGATCGGGCAGCCGTGCCACACCCGGTACATCCCCAGACCACCAGCCCAATCAACCACCATCGCCCGATCGTCATCACCTCACCTCGGGTCGGTTGCCTGCTATTGCCCGTTCTCACAGAGGCTGAACTTAGGCCTAACGCTCAGAGTCATCCCGATCGCCCAGGTCGATCGCCAGTTCCCCCGATCCCGCGTGGGCCGTTTTCACCCACTTCAACTGTTTTGGGCGCACCGCGATCCGTAACCCCATGCTGGCAATCACCGGGAACCAGTGCAGCATATAGACCATGCCCAGGGCCGTTTGACCCAGGGTGCGCAGCCAACTGCCGAGCCGATCGCCCCAGGAGCCAAGATCCTCCGATCGCCCCGCAATCCGGCGTAGACCCAGCACCATGCTCAAGGCCGACAAGATCAGCCCCGCCGTGGCCAACGGAGTCAGCACGGGCCAATCGTCCCGCACCCAACTGATCACCCAATCCGCCAGCACCATTTGGGGCACGAGGTATTGGAACACCAGAAACAGCGCCAGATCGAGGGTTTTGGCCCCGCCGCCCCGGTTGCCTGAAATCGCCCGCCAATAGTCCAGATAGCGCTGGTAGCCGCCTTCGGCCCAGCGGTTGCGCTGGTGCCAAAGGGCCGTGAAGCCCGTCACGCCTTCTTCGAGCACGGCGGGGAACATCAAGCATTCAATATCCCAGCCGTACAAATGCAAGCGCACGGCCAGATCCAGATCGTCGGTGATGGTGGCTTCGTTGAACCCGCCGCATTGCTCCAGGGCCGATCGCCGGATGAATTGCCCATTGCCGCGCAGCTCGCCCACGCCGCCGGTTCCGGCCCGCTGGCCCTGGAGGTGGCTGTCGAGGGCCATTTCCGCCTGCTGGCCGCGAATCCAAAAATTCCCCCGATCGGGATGCGGTTCCCCTAAATTTTCCGCCTGCACGATCGCCTTGCGCAGTTGCACCGCCCCCACGCTCGATCGGCCAAAGGTCGGCATCACTCGCCGCAATAGATCCGGCTGCATTTGCGCATCGGCATCAAACACCACCAAGATTTCGCCCTGGGCCAGGGCCACCGCCTCGTTCAGGGCCCCGGACTTGCCGCCGCCGGCCCCCGCCGGCCGCCGCAGCACGCGCAACTGGGAATAGACCGGTTGCAGGGATTGCAACACCTGGGGCGTGCGATCGCTGCTGCCGTCGTCAATGATCCACACCTCGTAGCGATCGGTTGGATAGTCAATCTCACAAAGCCGCCTGACGAGCGCGCCGATCACCGCCTCCTCATCCTTGGCCGACACCAACACCGACACCGATGGCAAATCCGCATCGGCGATCGGGGCGATCGGCTGCGTGGCTCGCACCGGAGCCACCATCACCCGCAACACATAGGCCCCCGCCCCCAGCGCCACCAGCCACACCAGCCCCGGCCCCCAGGCGGCATAGTGCAAAATCACCACCGTGGACCACAGGGCAAACAGCGCCGTGGCGGCCTTGCGACGGCGACCCTCCAGACCGCCACTCCAATCCCAGTGGTCGTCGGAGTCATCCATTGCCCCATCGAGAGATGCCCTGTCAAAAACTGGTTCTGTCATAGATCGCTCGGGTGATGAAAGTGACGCGAGAAAACTCTGGGATCCTGCCTCTGGGGCCGCATGGACGGAATCAAGATCGCGCGCGAGCCGTCATGGGACCAGCGCAGACCCTGGGTGATAGACGATGCTCCATAGCATTAGACCGCTTGCAGTTCGATCGCGCAAGTCAACGCGATCACCCGCCCGATCCCCCGAATCAATGCAGCCAGCCCCACCCGATCGCGCCCCGGCTCAATGCCCACTGCTGGTTGGATCGCTGCGATCACCGAGGATCAGGCCATCTGTCGAATTCCAGGGACGACGCAGGCCAACCGCCCGGATAGCGACCCTGCGGATAATAAAAACGCAATCTCGAATAATAAAAACGCAATCTCGGATAATGGTCTCTGTACATTTCCGGCCGCAGGAGGCTGTGCTGTATGTCGTTGGACAAACTGGAACCGGCTGCTAAAGGGGCCGTGGGTGTCTATTTGCCCTACTACCAAGGGGCCAAGCGGAATGTTTTGCCGTTTGCGATCGGGCTATATCAAAAAGGATCGATCGAAGGAAAGCGGCGGATTGAAGGCGGCGACGACATTCCCTTTGTGGCTACCTGGCGGGTGTCCACGCTGCCGGCCGATTTGACCCGTTGCCGGATTCAGTTTGATGGCAACGCGGAACTCAGCTACGAAGTGGCGATGGCCAACTTTGAATTTATTAATTTCCTGATTGATGTGTTGATTGACTTTAAAAAAACGCGCATCACGGATTTTTCCAAGCCGTTCTACCGCAAGCTTCTAAGCCACTTGGAGTAGGTCTCGGAGTTTAGATCTCGGAGTTTAGATTTCGGAATTGGGGCACGGAGGTTGAGATCTCGAAATTAGATCTTGGAATTGGGTCGTGGATTGGGCCTGTCGGTCTGGGGCGCAAAGTCCCGATCGAATTTTGGGGCAGGAGACCGATCGCCCGTTAGAGTTGATCGGCGATGGGGTTCGGTAACTGCGATCGGTAACTGTGATCGGTAACTGTGATCGGTAATTGCGATCCGTCAATTCAATCCGTCAATTCAATCCGTCATGCGATCGGGTCGATCGAGACAGGATTGAGACGGGTTGCTCCGGGGATTGGGGGGCGAAATGTTAGGAAGCGATCGCATTAGTCATGACCCCGATCAGGGATCAAATCCCCGATCGGCTCCCCGATCTTTTGATGTACCGCCAACGATGTTCTGACCAGCGAAGGCATGGGCCGAAGTCATCCGCCACGGCCTTCAACCCATCCAGCAAACCCGAGCAAACTGATGGTCGCTGGCGATCGGTCAACCGGCTGCCACCATTCACGCCACAACGATCATTTAGATTGGCCAGTAGACGGGCCATTGGATCATTTGGATCATTTAGATCATTGGATTGGGTATTGGGCTGGGCCCGCCGATTGGGGATCAGGATTGGGGGTCAGGAGGATCAGCCCCATTCGCCTGAACAATTTCCGCAAGGTTGATCGATCCCGGCTAGGGCGGTTGGCGGGGATAGTTCAGTGGAGGAATGATCCATGCAATCCGAGAAATACCCTTAATTACTGGTTACAATCGTTACCCTTCCATACAAGTCTTGATGGCCATTTGCAATCGTTGCAATACACATTAATGATTTAATTGCATTAACAATGCTTGTTATGTCTGATTGCTACTTTGGATCCTGCTGGTCGATCGCCCTTGGACGCGATTCGATCGGGTAGCCCTATGGAATCCTAAACGCCGTCTACGGCCATGGCTTGCAACGTCAACGGCACACCTGGCTCCAGATCCCTAGCTCAACGATCTCCAGTGGATCGGGCCGCGATCGGCCGCTTGACCTTGCCGAATTTCCCCGCCGTAGCCGGTTAATTTCGCCCCAGTTTGTTGCACAACATAGGAGTTTTAGCGTGCCGTTTCGTCCCAGGCATTTGATCATCGGTTCCACAGAAGAGTACAGCGGTAAGTCAGCGGTGTTGCTGGGTCTGGCTCATTTGTTGGCAACCAAGGGCATCAGGATCGGTTACGGGAAGCCGCTCGGTGGCTTGATGACGGCCACGGATGGCGAAGATGCGGATGTCCTGTTGGTGCGCGAGACGCTCAACCTGTCGGGCGATCGGCTGTTGCCGACCCTGGTGCAACTGACGGCGGATGCGGTGCTCAAGCGGTTGCAGGGTGAAGATTCGACGAATTATGCGGCGCTGCTGGAGGGCTACCTCAACACGAGCGCGGAACTGATGCTGTTGGAAGGGGCGGCCTCCTTGCAAGAGGGCAGCTTGTTTCAGTTGTCCCTGGCCCAGACGGCCCGATCGCTCGATGCGTCGGTGTTGTTGGTGTGTTCCTATGAGCCAACGACGACGTTCGATCGGCTGATGGCCGCCCGCGAACTGTTGGGCGATCGGCTGGTGGGCGTGGTGCTAAACCGCTTGTCGACGAAGGATTTGGAAGCGGTGAACCAGGTGGCACGCCCGTTTCTGGAGGCCCAGGGCATTCCGGTGTTGGGCGTGGTGCCTCAGAGTTCCCTGCTGCGGAGTGTCAGCGTGGGTGAGCTGGTGCGCCAACTGGATGCGGAGGTGCTGTGCTGTCGCGATCGCCTGGAACTGATGGTGGAAGACCTGAAGATCGGGGCGATGAACGTGAATTCGGCCCTGAAGTATTTCCGCAAGGGCAACAATATGGCGGTGGTGACGGGGGGCGATCGCGCGGATATTCAGTTCGCCGCCCTGGAAACCTCCACCCACTGCCTGATCCTGACGGGACAAGTGCCGCCGGATCCGGCGATTATTGCGCGGGCCGAGGAGCTGGAAGTGCCGATTTTGTCGGTGGATCTCGATACGCTGACGACGGTGGAAATTGTCGATCGGGCCTTTGGGCAGGTGCGCTTGCAGGAACCGATTAAAATTCAATGCATTCGTCACCTGATGGGCGAGCACTTCGATCTCGATCGATTGCTGGCTCGTTTGGGGATGGAACCCGCTGCTGTGTAGCCATCGGAAGAGGAAGGGAGTCGATCGTGTCCGCCAGCGAGCAAATTAACCTGTTTGAGTTTGGTGGAATTGCGCCGCCCGTGCCTGCCCCTGCGCCCAGCGTGCCGCTCGATCGCATTCCCTTTGATGGCCGCCTGCCGATTCCCCCCGGAACCTATGCCAGCCTCGAAGAGATGTTTGCCCACTGCCACCAGTGCCAGCGCTGCGGCCTAGCGGCCGGGCGCACCAACGTCGTCGTGGGGCGCGGCTTGCCCACCGCTCCGATCATGATCATTGGCGAGGGGCCGGGCCAAACGGAGGACGAAACGGGCCTGCCCTTTGTGGGCAAATCGGGGCAATTGCTCGAAAAAATTCTGGAATCGGTGCGGATTGACCTGGCCAGCGAGGTCTACATCTGCAACGTGGTGCGCTGCCGGCCGCCCGGCAACCGCGCGCCGACTCCCGAGGAATCCGCCGCCTGCCGCCCCTACCTGATGGAGCAAATTCGGCTGGTGGATCCCAAAATTATTTTGTTGACGGGGGCGACGGCCTTGCGCGGCGTGACGGGGCGCAAGGATGGGATCACGAAAGTGCGTGGTCAATGGCTGGAGTGGGAAGGGCGGCTGTGTATGCCGGTGTTCCATCCCGCCTATCTGTTGCGGAACCAGTCGCGGGAAAAGGGCAGCCCCAAGTGGTTGATGTGGCAAGACATCCAAACGGTGCGGGCCAAGCTGGATCAGTTGCTGGGGCGATCGCCCGCCGAGCCGTCCTCAACAATGCCCTAGCCGCCAGGCCCCTAGCGCTACAGCACGACGCGACAAATTCGCCAGTCGGGCAAAACATCCGCGCCCATGTGTTCATAAAAGGCGATCGCGGGGGCATTCCAGTCCAGCACGCTCCACTCAACGCGGCCGCAGTTTTGGGCGCGGGCCCGTTCGATCGTCCCCTGCAACAGGGCCTTGCCCACGCCTTGGCCCCGATAGGCCGGCAGCACAAACAGATCTTCGAGATAGATCCCCGGCTGGGTCAGAAAGGTTGAATAGTTATAAAAAAATAGCGCCAGCCCCACCACGCTGGCGGCGCTGCCCTCGATCGGGTGGGCCTCGGCCACCAGCGCTTCCGCAAAGGGGCGATCGCCAAACAGGTGCGATCGCAGCAGCTCCGCCGATCCCGTTACGGAATCACTCAGCTTTTCGTAGGCCGCCAAGGCTTGGATCAAGTCAAACAGGGCTTCCGTGTCGGCGGGTTGGGCCGATCGAATCTCGACGGTGGCCGGTTGGGGCTGCTGGATAGCAATCATAGGGGTGCGGGTTCAGGATTAGGAGTGAGTAAGGCGCTTAGTCCAAAAGTCGCGATCGAGATCCTGGAAACCCAAGGATTGGTAGAGCGATCGGGCGACCGTGTTGGTTTTGCTGACTTCGAGCCGCAGGGCCACCAGGTCTCGATCGCGACAGCACTGCTCGATCGCCCCCATGGTGGCGCGGCCCAGCCCTTGGCCGCGCCAGGCTTCGCTAATCCACAACTCATCGAGCAGGGCCACCATGCCGCCAAATTCCAGGCTGTAAAGATAGGCCAACACCCCATAGCCCGCGATCGGGGGGCGCGTCGTTATGCCGGTTGTCGTCGCGTTGATTGTTGCGCTGTCTGGGGGGATTGCGCTGTCTGGCTCCGACGAGGGTTGAATAAAAAACACCATGCCCCAATCCGGCTGGGCCAACAGTCGATCGAGCGCTTCCCCCGCGCGATCGGCTACAAATTCAATGCCCTCATGCTCATAAAGCTGACTCATTAACGCCAACACCCCATCCCGATCGGGCGATCGAGCCGGGATTAATGTCACTGCACCCATGCGCTTTGTTGTTCTAACCAAGATCGTCCTAAGCCAGTTCTTCCTAACACAAGCCCCAACAATTAAGCCACGAAAAAACTGATTAGGATCCTACGATGTTTAGGATGCCTCAATCAGTTCAAAAAAATTTAACCCACTATGCCGAAAATTAAACAACCATTACGGGAAAACCATGCCGAAATCAATCCATACTCAAGGCCATTTCGTCAATTTTGCTTCAGGAAAAACCCTTGGAATAAACAACAGCGCCACGGAAAAGCACAACTATTTCCGCCACTTCAGTGCGGTCTGACAAGACCCTGACAACACCCTACTCAAGTTGGCAAGGGATGCAAAATAGACGAATTCAAGCGCTCAACTCTACCCAAAAGGAGGTTGCAAAAAAGCCGAATCCAAACGGAAGACCAGCGGGATTCTCTGGAACAAGCGAAACCGCAATCTAAACCATCCACTGGGAAATTGATTTAAACAATCACATCCCCGCAAGCGGCATTACTCAACCAAATCCGCCTGGGGCTGCACCATGTCGTAGTTGGAGGGATCGTAAAGATAGCGGGTGGCTTCTTCTTCAAGGCGATTGATCGAAAACGCTTCTAGGGCTTCGGTGTAACGCAGGGCTGCCAAGTAACCGTCAAGGTACATCCGCATATCGTCAAAGCGGTAGCCCCGATCCCACAGTTCGGCAATCCTGTCGGCGATTTTTTGAAAGTGGCGGACGGCTCTAGGGTCTTGAAGCATAGGCCTCCTTTGGTGCAAGGCTTAGGACTTGGGTATCGCGTGCGCTGTGTTGCACCCTGGCAACGCGATAAAGGGGTGACCCCGATGGGAGTTGGTATCTCTATCTTAGCCGGTCGCGATCGGCGGCCAAGGTTTCCTGGTCTGAATTTCAACGAAAAAAGTGGCCAAGCAAACCAGGATCGGCTGAAAGGGTTGATCGCCATACCTCGATCGCGATTTTCCCCCATCACCTTTGGGTCATGGCCGCCAAACTGGCACAAACCCGCGTAGTTTCGGCTACAAATAGCTCGCGAGATCCTTGCTAGGCTACGGAGCAATTCTCGAATCTGCTGCCGCATTGGGCAACGACGAGTTGAATCAAGCCTGTGGCTCCTACTAGCATTCAGATTATTGAGACGAATCCACACCTACGCTCATTGTTGGGGTGGCACTTGCAACAACTGGGCTATGTGGTCTATCCAGCGGCGACACTTCAGCAGGCGCGGGACGTGGCCCAGGCCCAACGGCCGGTTGCGGTGGTGCTGGATCCTGACTTGCCCGATGGGGATGGGTTGGAATTTTGCACCTGGTTGCAGCGGGTGCAGCAGCCGATGGTGCTGATGATTTCGGCCCGATCGGGTGAGGCGGATGCGGTGGCGGCCCTGCGCGCCGGTGCGGATGATTATTTGCGCAAACCCTTCGGAATGCAGGAGTTTTTGGCGCGGGTGCAGGCGCTGGTGCGGCGGGGCCGATCGCGATCGGCCCCGGCCCTGCTGGACTGCGGCACCCTGCGGATTGATTTAATTCAGCGGCGGGTCTGGCTGTTTGAGCGCTCAATTGACCTGACTCCGCAAGAGTTTAGCCTGCTCTATGCCCTGGCCCAGTCCGGGGGCGCACCCTTGAGCCGGGCGGAGATTCTGCAACGGGCTTGGCCAGAGTCGATCGACAATCCGCGCACCGTGGACACCCACGTGTTGTCCTTGCGCAAAAAGCTGGAAGCCGATCCCCGCCAGCCCAGCACCATTCAAACCGTGCGCAATGTGGGCTATCGGTTAAATTTGGAGCGCCTGGAACTTCAGCGGGAACCGCCCATGGTGCATAGCCCCGCACCGAGTGGGCCGGCCGCCGGTTCGGTGGCCCCCAGCGGTTCGCCGAGTGGGGGATCGCTGCCCCGATCGATGCTCTCGGTGTCCTCCGGTTGAGGGCGGTCTCTGGTGTCCTCGGGCAAACGGGTTAGGATGCTGAACATCCCGGCCCGCGATCGCCCCCGTCCGATCGTTCTCCCATGTTCCCCATTGGCGACGACAATCCCACCCACCGCACGGCCTACGTCACCTACGCGCTGATTGGCCTAAACGTGCTCGTGTTTCTGCATGAGGTGGTTTTGTCCCCCCCGCAGTTGCAGGCCTTTTTTCAGTCCTGGGCCGTCGTGCCCCTGGAGCTAACGGCCCAATTTAACGGCGCGCCGATCACGATTCCCGGCACAGGTTGGCCAGAAGCCACGACCCTGATCACCTCCCAGTTTTTGCATGGGGGGTGGTTGCACTTGGCGGGCAATATGCTGTTTTTGTGGATCTTTGGCAACAACGTTGAAGATCGGCTGGGATCGGTGAAATATTTGCTGTTTTATGTGGCCTGTGGGGCGATCGCGGGGCTTTGCCAGTGGTACTTCGCGCCGATGTCCTCCGTGCCGTCCCTGGGAGCCAGCGGGGCGATCGCTGGCGTGATGGGCGCATACATTTTGCGGTATCCCCGCGCCGCGATCATCACCCTGATTCCCTTGGGGTTTCTGTTGATCCCGGTACGAATTGCCGCGTTTTGGTATTTGGGGATCTGGTTTTTGCAACAGGCCTTGTATGGAGTCGGCTCCCTGGCCCAGCCCACCAGCATCGGCATGAGCGGCGGCGGAATTGCCTATTGGGCCCATGCCGGTGGGTTTGTGGCGGGGGCGTTGCTGGGGCCGTTGCTGGGGTTGTTTGGTGATGAGGACGATTTCTAGGGACGGCGGGGATGCTCGTTGTGGCGCAGGCGGTAGCATTGCTCCGCCAAGTCCACCAGTGCCCTGTAGCCCCAACTGCCCCGATCGTTGACTTGGCGGGCCAGGTCGTCGGGAATGGCGGCTAGACCCAGGTAGGCCCCGCTGATCGCTCCGGCCATGGCCGCTGTGGTGTCCACATCGCCGCCGACGGCAATGCTGGTGCAAAGGGTTTCCCAATAATCGTCGGGCGATCGCAAAAAGGCATACAAGCTCCACAGCACGCTGGGGATCACAAACGGCGAGATGCCGGGCCAGCGACGTTCGTAGTCCTCCGGCAGACCTGCTTCGGTGATGACTTCAGCGGCGGCGGTGGGAGGCAGAGTGACCCAGTGTTTCAGGTCTTGGAGCAAGTCGCCAAAGGTGGGATCGACTTGACGAGTCCATTGGCTCAGGGGATCGAGCAAGGTCGCGGGGTCGATCGACTCGGTTTGCAGAACGATCGCCACGGCCCCCGCGATCGCCACGGCCCCGGCGCAACAGCGGGGATCCTGGTGGGTGATGCGTCCTTGATCGCAAGCGGCGGTAATCAGTTGCGCGGGCTGATCGTAAAAAATCAGGCCGATCGGCCCCGCCCGCATGGCGCTGCCATTGCCAGCGGAGGGGGCGGGGATCCCGGCTTCGGGCCAGGGGATGCCTTGGGCTAGGCGCTGGGCGGCGGTTTCGGTCGATCGGCCCCGCCCCACAATGCGCTCTTCGGCAAAAATCGCCGCAATGCGACGGGCATAGTCGCTGGGATCAAATTCCCCGCAAGCCCCATAGCTTTGGAGCAGTTCGCGGGCTAGCTGCGAATCGTCCGTGTACTGGCCAAAGGGGAATGGGAATCGATCGCGATCGCCAATGGTCTTGGGTCGCACTTCGTGATTCACAAAATTTTCGCAAACCTCGGTGGGGTAGCCTTCCACGCGGCAACCCACCGCGTCCGCCAGGGCTTGGCCGATCAGGCTGCCACTGAACTGATCGAGTCTGGGGATCATGAATACCCTCTACAGATCTAGAACCGCGAGGGTGATGTCCGAGGCGCGCTGAATCTGGAAGCCGAGTTTTTCGCACAGGTGGCGCATGGCGGCGTTGTTGGGCAAGATTTCGCCGCGAATCCGATCGAGCTTTTCGTCCCGGGCGATCGTGATCAACCGCCGCAGCAGTTCCGTGCCGAGGCCTTGGTTTTGATACTGATCGCGGATCAGCATGGCAAACTCCGCTTCGTTGCAGCCGTGGAGCTTGCTGATGCGACTCACCCCAAAGATTTCGCGGGTTTGGGCCGTCCCCTGGCTTTCGGCGACGAGGGCCATTTCCCGATCGTAGTCAATGAAGCAAATGCGTGACAGGCGATCGTGGCTAATCCGCTGGCTGAGCTTCAGGGCGTGGAAATAGCGCAGATAAACCGTTTGCTCCGAGAGGCTTTCGTGGAAACGCACCAGGGGCGGCTCATCCTCCGGGCGAATCGGGCGAATCGTCATCGCTGTGCCGTCGCGCAACTGCCAGGGCGAGGCGTATTGGATCGGATAGGGGCGAATGGCGGGGCGGGGCAGTGTTGCGGGATCGGTGGGGGCGTGGAGCACCACGCGGGCATCCAGGGCAATCAGGGAGCTGTTGGTGCTGCTGGCGACGGCTTGGCCGGCTTCGCGGGCCAGCAGGGGGTTGATGTCGATTTCCTTGATCCAAGGCTGTTCGACCACCAGTTGGCTGAAGCGCACCAGCAGTTGTTCGAGGGCGGCCAAGTCTACGGGGGCGCGGCCGCGCACACCCTGGAGTGCTTTGTAAATCAGGGTTTGTTCCATCATCCGCCGAGCGAGGGTGGTGTTCAGCGGTGGCAAGCCCAGGGATCGATCGCGGAAGACCTCAACCAACTGGCCGCCCAGCCCAAACAACAGCACCGGGCCAAATTGGGGATCAACGCTGCTGCCCAAGATCAGCTCATAGCCATCGAGTTTTAGCATTGGCTGAACCGTCACGCCCAGGAAGTCGGCGGTTAGGATGCGCCGTTGGGGATCGGCCTCGGGATCGATGTTGACGATCGGGGCGGCTGGCTTGGCCCCCTTGGTGGGCTTGTGGCGGTTGGCGATCGCCACGCCGGCCACGATCGCCAGGTAAGCCCAGCGCACCTCGTTGGCATTTTGCAAATTCAGCCGCACGCCGCCCACGTCGCTCTTGTGGGTAATCGTTTCGGAATAGAGCTTCAGGGCCACGGGATAGCCAATATCGTTGGCAATTTCCACCGCCTCCTCCAGCTTGGTGGCGATCCGGGTTTCCACCACGGGGATCCCATAGGCCGCCAAAATTTGCTTGGCTTCAAACTCCGTCAGTAGGCTGCGGCCGTTGGCTTGGGCCGATTCGATGATTTGGGCGACGGCGGCGCGATCGGGTTCCCCCGCAAAGCTCCCGGCGATCGCGTTGGGGGTTTCATACAGGCCGCGCAGGTTGTAGCTGTAGCGCCACATGTAGTTAAACACCCGCGTGGCCGCGTCGGGGTAGGGCAGCGTAAAGATGCCCGCTTGGTTCAAGATTGCCTCGCCCGCCGCCACGGCCGAGCCGCCCATCCAACTGGCGAGAATCGGCTTGCCGCAATGGGCGTAGGGTTTCAGCCGTTCGGCGATTTGGGTGGGATCGGTCATCGCTTGGGGCGTGAGGATCGTCAGCAGCCCGTCACTGTTGGGATCGGCGGCGGCGATTTCCAGGGCCACGGAATAGCGATCGGGATCGGCATCGCCCAAAATGTCGATCGGGTTGCGGCGGCTCCAACTGGCGGGCAGCACCTTGTCGAGCTTCTCGATCGTTTCCGGGGCCAACTCCGCCAGCTCGCCGCCACCGCTGACCACTTCATCGGCCGCCAGCACGCCGGGGCCGCCCGCATTCGTCAGCACAATCAGCTTTTTGCCCTTGGGTCGCGGTTGCTTGGCCAGCACTTCGGTCATGTCGAACAGGTCTTCGATCGTTTCGACCCGCAACACGCCCGATCGGCGGAAGGCCGCATCCAACACCGCGTCGCTGCCCGAGAGCGATCCCGTGTGGGAAGCCGCCGCCTGGGCCGCCGCCTCCGTGCGCCCGACCTTGATCACGATGATTGGTTTTTGCAGCGCCACTTCCCGCGCCGCCGACAGGAACGATCGGGCATCGCCCACGGATTCCATATAAATCGCGATCGTGTGGGTGCGGGGATCGTCGCCCAAATATTCAATCAAGTCGCCCCAGCCCACATCGAGCATCGATCCCAGGGACACAAAGGAACTGAAGCCCACCTGCTCGCGGAAACTCCAGTCCAAAATCGCCGTACACATGGCCCCGCTTTGGCTCAAAAATGCCACATTGCCCGGGCGGGCCATGGCGTTGGCAAAGGTGGCATTCAACCCGGAAATCGGATTCATGATCCCCAGGCAGTTTGGCCCCACCACGCGCATGTTGTAGCGGCGCGCTTCCGCCAGCAGCCGCCGTTCCAGCTCGATCCCGGCGGGGCCAATTTCCTTGAAGCCGGCGGACAGGACGATCGCCCCGCGCACACCCGCCTGGCCACAGTCGCGGATTAGGTCAGGCACGGTGGCGGCCGGCGTGGCGATAATCACCAGATCCACGGGTTCGGGCACGTCGCCGATCGAGGGGTAGGCGCGCACGCCCAGCACGTTCGATCGCTTAGGGTTAATCGGAAAAACGGTTCCGCCAAACGGGTTTTGCAGCAAATTGGTCAACAGGGTGCGACCAACGCTCCCCTCGCGATCGGTCGCGCCAATCAGCGCAACACTTCGCGGTGCAAAGATCGCATCCAGGGGATGACGATCGGGGAGGGCTTCTAGGGCGATAGGAGCAACCGTCATAGCCAGCGACCTATGTGAAGACAACAGGGAATGGGACAGGAAACGAGACAGACCATGGAAAGGGATGCAATCTGCCCAAGCGAGGAGCGGATCAAGGCGTGACTGATAATTACTTGCGGTTTGCGACGGCCGGGATCCGCCAGCCACATCTAAACCTGAGTTGACGTTCGACTAATGTACCGAATGACCCGATCGTGAAGTCCTGTTTCGATCTTGACCTGAGTTTTCCCGGAATTTGCTGAATCGCAATAGTTTTTTCGATTGTTGCTGTTGATTGTTGCTGTTGATTATTGCTTTTGCGGGGTGCGGCCGAGTTTGCTAGCCGGAACCCCAACGGCCGAGGTTAGGCTATGGGGGTGCGATTGTGTTCAGGAAATTGTGTTCAGGAATTGGATCGCCAAGGAAAAAACCATGACGGCTGCTCGATCGCGCGCGGACTGGATGCAATGGGTCGATCGGGCGTTTTTGCCTGGTGGGGTGGCCCTGTTGGCGGTGGCCTATGGGCCGCTTTTGGTGCACTGGGTGCGCGGCTGGCTGACCAAAAGCATCAGCATTGAACACGAATATTTCAGCTATGGCTTGATTGGATTGCCCTTTGCGGCCTACCTGGTCTGGGAAAAGCGATCGCGCTGGGCCGCCCTGCCCGATCGCGCTGACCCGATCGGCTGGGGGCTGCTGGGGGTGGGCGTGGCGCTCTACTTCAGCGGCGTGACCGATTGGGTAAATTTGTCATTCCCGATCGCCCTGGTCGGCCTGTGCGGCGTTTGGAAAGGTGCGGCGGGCTGGCGGCTGATGGCCGCGCCCCTGATCTTCACGGCCCTGGCCACGCCCAATGAAATTCCCTACCTGATTGCACCCTACGTGGTGGGCCTCCAGCGGTTGATTGCGGCGGTCTCGGGCTTTTTGCTAGATCAAGTGGGTCTCGAAGCCCAGGTGGAGGGGATTTATCTCTACGTGCGCGATCGGGCGGTGGAAGTGGCTCCCCACTGCGCGGGCCTGAAGATGCTGCTGACCTGCTGGTATGTGGGGCTGATGGTGATCTACTGGAGCGGCACGGTGCGGTCTAAGGCGCAACTCGCGCTCTTTTTTGTGGGGGCGACGGCGATCAGCGTGGTGATGAACATTCTCCGCAACACAATCCTGGCCTACCTGCACGGCACGGGCCAGGATGGGATGTTTGAGTTTATGCATGAGGGCACGGGGGGAGATCTGTATTCCGCCGTGATGTTGATGGGGGTGGTGCTGTGGTTCCGGGCGATCGAGCGGTTTAATTTGACCCATGCCGCCGCGAGATCGTCGGCCGCGCCATCGGCCGCGCCATCCGTGGAGGAGTCCGGCGATCGGGAAACCTGGGGCTAGGGTTACTTGAATTGTTGACCCAATTAATGCGGTGGTGGCGGTCAGTCGGCCGGCTCACGGACGCGGGCTGGCGGGCAGGGCGATCGTCAGGGTGCTGCCTTGGCCCAGTTGGCTGGCAATGCTGATGTCGCCCTGGTGCGATCGAACAATTGCCCGGGCGATCGCTAGGCCCAGGCCCGCACCGCCGGTTTTGCGCGATCGATCACTGGCGGCCCGGTAGAACCGATCGAACACCTTGGGTAAATCGGTCTCACTAATCCCGATCCCCGTGTCCTGGACGCGCACCAGCACCCGCCGATCGTCCCGCTGGATCGACACCCACACCCGATCGCCCGGCTCGCTGTATTGAATCGCGTTGGCAATCAGGTTGGCGATCGCCCGATAGAGTTGGGCTTCGTCGCCCAAGACCGCATGGGGGCCGTCGCTGGGTTCCGCTGCCAGGGTTACGCCCGCTTCCAGGGCCATGGCGGCAAACTCCTCGATCGCGTCGTTCACCAAATCGTCCACCCGGCAGACTTGGCGGGCGATCGGCTGCCCCGGCCCATCGGCCCGCGACAGCCACAGCAAATCTTGCACCAGTTGGCCCAGGCGGCCCGTTTGCCGCGTCAGAATTTGCAGGGTCGATCGGGCCTCCGGCTCCGGCAGGGTCGGCTGTTGGAGCGCCGCCTCTAGGGTGGCCCGCACCGCCGCCAGGGGCGTGCGCAACTCGTGGGCCGCATCGGCCGTGAACTGCTGCACCATCCGATAGGACTCGTAGACCGGGCGCATGGCCAGCCCCGCCAGCCCCCAACTGGCCAGGGCGATCGCCCCCACGGACAGGGGCCACACCGCCAGCAGCACCCAGCGCCGCGTGACGGTTTGGCTGTCGAGGTCGGCGATCGATCGCCCCACCTGGAGATAGCCCCAAAAGTCCCCACGGGCATTTTTCAGGGGCATCGAAATCCGGTGATAGCGCTTGTGTTGCCGATCGGCCAGCGTCACCCACAGGGTCGCCACCGTGGGCCCGTCCTCCGCGTGGGCCACATCGCCCAGCACCGCCAACACCCGGCCCGAGGGAGCCATCAGTTGCACAAAATAGCCTTCGCGGTGGACGGCTCCGACGATGTGCCGATCGTCCGTGGTGGTGGGGCAGGGCGGCTGGCTGCCCAAAATGCAAAGGCCCGGCAGGCTGCGGGCCGCTTCCGGCGACACCCGATCGGTCTGAAATAATTTGGGTTCCAGGCTGTCGTGCAGCGTCCCGGCCACGGATTCCAATTCCTGGTGCAGCGTGTGCCAGCTCGATTGAGTGAGCAAATGCTCCAGGGTCAGCACCGACAGCCCGGAAATCACCGCCATCACCGCCGTAGACCAGGCGGCCAGTTGCCAGCGGGTGCGGTTAAACAGCCAATTTTGTTGCATGAAACGCCCGGCTAGTCCTTGAGTTCGGGGCTGAGTTGGGTGCAGTCGGGATTCAGCCGGTAGCCGAGGCCGTAGACCGTTTCGATCGCCCCGTCGCACCGCAGTTCCGCCAACTTGCGCCGCAACAAACGCACCTGGGCCGCCACCACATTGCTGGCGGGTTCGTCGCCCGCTTCCCAGAGTCGATCGAGCAGCCGATCTCGCGGGACGATTTGCCCCGGATGGCGCATGAAATGTTCCAGCAATTGCAGTTCCTTGGCCGTGAGCTGCACGGTGCGATCGCCCACCGCGGCCTGGGCCGTGGCTCCGTCAAGGGTGAGCGCGCCCACCTGTAGGGCCGTGGGTTGCCACTGGGGCGATCGGCGCAGCAGGGCCCGCAGCCGCGCCAGCAATTCCGCCATGCCAAAGGGTTTGACCAAGTAGTCATCCGCGCCCGCGTCGAGGCCCTGCACCCGATCGTCCATTCGATCGCGCGCCGTCAAAATCAACACCGGCAAGGCATTGCCGCCCGATCGCAGCCGCTGGCACAGTTCCAGCCCCGACAGCTTGGGCACCATCCAGTCAAACACGCCCACGGAGTAGGGCCATTGCTGCAAATAGTCCCAGGCGATCGCCCCGTCCGCCACCCAATCGACCACATAGCGCTCGCGTTCCAGCACCTGCTTCAGCGCCCGGCCCAAATCCGGCTCGTCTTCCACCAGCAAGATGCGCATGGGTTTGTCTCACTTGTGTGCCTAGTAATAAACCTAGTGGTGCATCATGCCGCCATGACCGCCCTGCTGCATCGTGCCCATATCCATGCCCGCGTTGGGGCGGCCGCACATCGTCGCGTCGTTTTTAAACCAAGCCGTCAGCCAGGACTGCATTTGGCTAATTTCCTGGGTTTGGGTGCGAATCACGTTGTTGGCCAAGGTTTGCACCGGCGGGTGTTGCACCAACTTCTTTTGCAGGAGCTGATTCGCCATCATCACTGCGCCGTGGTGGTGATGCACCATGTCTTGCAAAAACTGTCGATCGAGCGCGTCGCCACTCAAATTCGCCAGGGGACGCATCATCGGTTCGTAGGCCCGGGTGCTGATTTGGCCGGGATACCAGGTTTTCAGCCAGCCTTCCATGTCGGCCACTTCGCGGTTTTGGGCATCCATAATCGCCTGGGTAAATTGCCGCATTTCCGGGCGTTGGGTGCGATCGCGCACAATTTTCGCCGTGTCGATCGCCTCCTGGTGGTGCGGAATCATTTGGCTGACGAACTCAAACTCACTATTGACCTGCATCGAGTGCATCATGCCGCCCATGCCACCCATGCCGCCCATCGGCTGACCGCCCGCCGCCGGAGAACACATAGCCGGGCTGGGGCTAGCCTGGGCCAGGGTTTCGGGGCTGGCGACGGGACTGGTGGCAGTGCTGGAATTCGACTGCTGGGCGCGCAGGGTGCTGATACCCACGCCGCCGATCGCCGCTGTGGCCACCGCCGCGATCGACAAACTCGCTAACCACCGCTGTTTGTTGCCTTGGGGAATCATCGTCCTGTCTCCGGATTATTTGAGTGTGGAGATTCGCCTGTTGCTTCAGAACGTACCCAAATCCCTTGGATCGGGGCGCGGTAACGCTCGATCGGCTTTGTCCACGAGTCAGGGCCTGGTTTGGCCCGTTCTATCCTCAGCTTAGGCAGGCATGATGAAATCGCGATGAAATTGCGATGGCGAAGGTGTATCCCCGCAATTGCGCCTAGGCCGTTAGATCAATGAACTGAGGGGATATCTAAAAAGTCCGTTTCAGCACCCGTCACACACCGATCATTATGGGGAGCAAGGGGCTTAAGCCCCTTGTCTGAGTTGATCGCAGATTGCGAAATTCATATCAATCTAATTGGAAAAGGTGAAACGGCCGGCTGCAGTTTTGCCCTTGATTTTGGCGGTAATTTTTACTAAATATTCCCCCGATTCCGTGGTGGGAATGCTAGTGGCATAGTGCTGCCCCGGTGCATCGTAGGGCAAGACCACTTTGGCGGTGGTTCCGTCGGGTTTTTGCACCTGGGCTTCCACGATCGCACCGGGAATTGCGGCATGGGTGTCACCGGTTTGTAAAAACAGATCTAGGTGGGTGGTTTTGCCCTCTTTGCCTGCCACGAATTCCAAGTGATAATTGCCGTCTTCCACGACCTGGCCGCCTTGTTTTGGTTGGCTGTGGTCGCCCGTGGGAGTCGCATTGGGGCTGGCGGCGATCAGGCTGGGGCTGGTGCTCGCTACGGGACTGATGGATGGGCTGGCGGCGCTCGATTCCGGCGGCGCAGAACTGCAACCGGTGAGGCTAGCAGCGATCGCTAAAACGGTGGGAATCGTGATCGAAACCAGGCGCGATTGAATCGTCATCATCGGTAAAATCCTGAAAAAATAATGGTCAAATCACTAGCCAATCGCTAGCCAATTCCTAGCGATTCGATCCCACCAAAACTGGATCGGCGGCCAGAATTTCCGGGCGATCGCGCGTGGGCTGTTTCGGAAAGAGCCACGCGCCAAACCGGGCGTAGAGCGCCGGAATCACCAGCAGCGTAATCGCCGTGGAGGTGAATAGTCCACCCAACACGACGATCGACATCGGTTGTAGCAATTCCTGACCGGGTTTCGGACTCCCAACGGCCAGGGGCAACAGACCAAGGGCGGAGGTAAACGCGGTCATCAAAATCGCATTTAAACGCTCCATGGAACCCCCGAAAATAATCTCCTTGAGCGGCATTCCTTCGGCGTATCGACTGTTGTAGTTTTCCACAAGCAATAGCCCATTGCGAATCGCCACGCCAAAGAGGGAAACGAAGCCCACAAGGGAGGCGATCGAGAGGATGCCCCCGGTGAGGGCGATCGCAAAGATGCCACCTGCTAATCCGATCGGCAAGTTGATAATAATCGCGATCGTTGAGGGAATTGATTTCACTGACCAGTAGGTAATCAGCGTCATCGCAATGCAAGCCAAAATACTGAAGAAAACAATGTTTTGGCTGGCGCGTTCTTCCGCCTCAAATTGCCCGGCGTATTGAATGTAATAGCCGCTGGGCAGGGTGACGTTGGCTTGCACCTGTTGGCGAATCGATTCCACCACCGATCGCAGGGGCCGATCGCGCACATTGGCCGACACCACCAACACCCGCGACACGTTTTCCCGCCCGATCGTGTTGGGGCCAGTGGCGCGTTCGATTTTTGCCACTTGTCCGAGGGGAATCGGTTGATCGCCCGGTGAATTCACCAACAAATTTTGTAGGGCAGGAATGTTCGATCGCGCGTCCGCCTTGAGCCACACCACTAAATCAATCAGTTGTTGTCGATCGAGCACTTGGGAGACGGTGCGACCATTCAGGGCCGTTTCGATTTCCGCAGCCAAATCATCGATTTTTAAGCCATAGCGAGCGGCGGCCGATCGATCTAGCCGAATTTGAATTTGTTCGATCGGGAATTGCGGTTCCAACTGCAAATCCACAACCCCATCAATGCCGCCCATAATTTGATTCACCTCCTGGCCGATCGCCCGCAATTGCTCCAAATCGGGGCCAAAGATTTTGATCGCGATCGCGCTGCGCACCCCCGACAACACCTCATCCATTCGGTGGGAAATAAAGCCGCCCACGTTGGGCACAACCCCCGGCAGTCGATTAAACGCCTCCCGAATCGCCGTTAACGTCGCTGGGCGATCGACCATGCCCTTGTCCGTTAGCTCAATGTCCACGTGGGCGGCGTTTACCGGAGCCGCGTCCGCATCGCCCGGCGCACGCCCCGATCGCAACTGCACAAACTGCCAGCGATCGTCCCCCGCCAATTCTGCCTGGAGCGCTTGCCCCGCATTGTTTGTGGCCGTCAGGGAACTGCCCGGGTAGAGCAGCAGCGTGTTCACCAGGGTTTGCTCCTGAAACTCCGGCAAGAAAATCCGCCCAAACCCCGGCACGATCGCCAGGGCCGCCACCAACACCGCCACCGCCGCCGCCAAAATCCAGGTCGATCGCGCCATCGCCAGCCGCAGGGCCGGCGCGTAAATCCCCTTAAACCAGCGGGCTAGCCAGGGTTCCTGCTCCGGGAGCTGACCGTGGGGCAACAGCAACGCACAAAGGGCCGGAGTCACCGTCAGGGCGATCGCGCTGGAAGCCAACACCGCCGCCAAATAGCCCAAGCCCATCGGCACAAACAAACTGCCCTCAACCCCCGAGAGCGCAAATACCGGCGAAAACACGACGATCGTAATCACCGTCGCCCCAAACACCGAGTCGCGCACCTCCTGGCAACCGGCGAACACCACCTCCAGCAGCGGGCGTTTTTCGCGGGCCTGTTTGTTTTCGCGCAGGCAGCGGTAGACGTTTTCCGCATCGACGATCGCATCGTCCACCGCCGAGCCGATCGCCACCGCCAAACCGCCCAGGGTCATCGTGTTCAACCCCTGACCCACCAGGTACAGCAGCCCCACGCCCAGCAGCAACGACAGGGGCAGCGCCGTCAAACAAACCGCCAAATTCCGCCAATTCATCAAAAAGGGAATCAGCACCAGGGCGACGATGATGCTGCCTTCGATCAGGGCGGTGCGCACATTGTCGATCGAGTTGTCGATGTAGGCATCCTGGCGAAAGGTGACGACCATTTTCAGGTCGGACGGGAAGCTTTTTTGCAACTCCTTCATCGCCGCCTCGATCGCCCGGGACACCGTGGGCGTATCCGCATCGGGCTGCTTGTTAATCGCCACAATCACCGCCGGTTTGCCATCCAGGTAGCCGTCGCCGCGCTTCAGGGCCGCGCCCAACTGCACCGCTGCCACGTCCTTGAGCCGCACGGGCACACCCGATCGGGCCGCCACCACCGACTCACTCAAGTCCGCCACGGAGGTCAGCCGCCCCAGGCCCCGCACCAGCAACTCCCGATCGCCCTCGGTCACATAGCCCCCCGCCGCGTTTTGGTTGGCCCCCGCCGCCGCCTCGGTCACATCGCCCAACGACACCCGTAGCCCGCGCAACTTGTCGGGATCCGCCAACACCTGATACTGCGGTACGTCACCGCCGTAGGCCACCACCTGGCTCACCCCCGGCACGGCCAACAGGCGGTTGGTCATCTGCCAATCCACCAAGCGCCGAACCTCCATCAGGGAGCTGGTTTCGCTGGTCAGGGCGTATTGCAACACCAACCCCACGGGCGAACTAATCGGCGACAGGTGCGGCGCGGCGACCCCATCCGGTAACTTTTCGGCGGCCTGTTGCAGCCGTTCCGTCACCAGTTGCCGCGCCCGGTAAATGTCCGTATTCCAGCCAAAAATCACCTTCACCACGGAAATCCCCGCGCCGGAGGTCGATCGAATCGCCGTAATCCCCGGCGTGCCGTTGACCGCGCTCTCGATCGGCAGCGTTACCAGGGATTCCACCTCCTCGGGCGCGAGGCCCGGCGTTTCCGTTTGGATTTCCACCTGGGGCGGCGCAAAGGGCGGAAACACGTCCAGCGGCATTTGCGACAACAGTTGCCCCAGCCAAATCGTCACGGCGACGGCTCCCGCAATCACGACCCAGCGCTGGGCGATCGCCCAACGAATCATCTGACTCAGCATGGTCTACCCCTTATAAAACTGGCTGGTGACAGATTTCGGTGAGGGTCACGATCGGGAGTCGATCGCCCGATCGCGCCCGTCCGTCGCCTCCACCAGCACCGGTTCCAGCACCGGGGGCAATGGATCTCGCTGGGAAGCCGGTGATCGATCGCGCCGCCGCGTCCCGGCCCAAAAGCCCGCCGCCCCGATCGCCAGGCCCGCCCCGCCCGCCGCCGCCAACCACCGCCAAGACGGTAGCGAGGCCGCCGGGGACTGCTGCGCCAGGTTCGCCGGTTGCGCCGCTTTTTGGGCATGGCTGCCGCTGCCCGATCGGCGCGATTCCGCGTAGAGCTGGGTTGCGCCCTGGGTGACGACCCGATCGCCCTCAAACAGCCCCCGCTGAATTTCGACCCAAGCGCCGTCGCTGGCTCCCACGGTCACATCCGTGCGTTGGAACTGGCGGCCATTTTCCACAAAGACGATCGACCGGCCCCCCTCCTGAACGATCGCGGCGGCGGGCAGGGCCAGCACCGGTTGGCTCGCGCCCACGGTCAGATCGATCGTGGCGAAGGCCCCCAGTTTCAGCGCGCCGCCGGGATTGCTGAGGATCGCCTCCACGGGCAGGGTGCGGGTTTCCGGGTCGATCGCCGTGCCGATCCGCGCCACCCGACCGGCGATCGGGCGATCGTCCTGGCCCGCCACCCGCACCGTCACCGGCTGCCCCACCCGCACCCGCGCCAAATCCCGCTCGTAGACCTGCGCCGTGGCCAGCACCCGATCGAGTCGAGCAATCTCCAATAAATCCTTCGTGGCTTCCTCCACCGTTTCGCCCGCGCTGGCCGAAACGTGAGTCACAATCCCATCGCTGGGAGCCAGCACCATTGCCCGCCCCTGCCGATCGGCCCGGGCGCTCAGTTGCCCCAGCCGCGCCCGGTAGCTGGTGGCGCTCAGTTTCAAATGATTTTCGGCGGCCGCCAAGTCCGCCCGCGCCCGTTCCCACTCGGTTTCCGCCTGTAACAAATCAATCCGGCCCGCCGCCTTGGCCAACCCGGCTTCGCTGTCCGCCAGCCGATCGCGCGATTCCAGGGCCTGGCGACGGGGCAAGGCTCCAGCGCTGGCCAACTCCTGATCCCGATCGAACCGTTCCCGAGCCACCGCCAATTGGGTGCGCGCTGCCTGCCGTTCCGCCTGGGCGATCGCCTGTTGGCGTTGGCGATTGCGCTCCGCCGCCGCCAAATTCACCCGCGCCCGATCGACCGCCGCCCGCGCCTCCAGCTCCCGATCGAGCGCCTCCGTCCGCAGCGTCACCAACTCCGCGCTCGTCAGCACCGCCAACACCTGGCCCCGCCGCACCCGATCGCCCGGTTTCACCCGCAGCTCCAACAGGCGACCCGTCACCGGCGCAGTCACCCGGGTCAGCTCCCCCGGCAGGGCGGCGATTTGTCCCGAAACCCGCAGGCCCACCCCGAGCGATCGGCGCGTCACCGGTTCCACCCGCCAGCCCAACCGCTGCACCATCACCGGATCGATCGGCAGGCCCTGGGGCAGCGCGTCGCCGGTCGTCGCACCGCCGCTAAACTCGTGGCCGTGGCCCGCATGGCCATGGCTGGGCGCGGCCCACAGCAGCAGGCCAAGGGCGATCGACCCGGCCCACAGGCCGATCGGGAGTCGCGAGCGATCGTCGGAATAAGCGCTGGATTGGATCATGGGGCAGCCTGGCAAACCAACGCCCCCAGTCTGTCGGCTAAAAATGAAACGCGCGTGAAATCACCCGATCGCGATCGCCGGGAAATCTACAACCCCGGGCGATCGGCTGGAATCCGCATTCTGTCGTGGAGGTTGTGGATCGGTTATGGGGCAAGGCTTTGGGGCGTTTTCCACAGGGCAATTATTTTGGTGTTGTCCACCTTTTTGGGGGGTTGTAGATCTAGCCCCTTGCAACCCTTACGCCGCAAGGGCTAATTTTGGGGGGAGGCCCCACTCGCTGGGGCCCCCACTTGATTGGAAACAATATCCCCACAGTCCACGGTGATCCGTGTCGTACTGGCCCCACTCGCTGGGGCCCCCACTTGATTGGAAACAGCACCTCAGACCGCTTTTCCGCCGGAACCTTGGCCAGGGCCCCACTCGCTGGGGCCCCCACTTGATTGGAAACTGTTGGGAGTAAAAGGCGATTTCTGGGTGGGTTCGCTCGGGCCCCACTCGCTGGGGCCCCCACTTGATTGGAAACCTCCCAATCCTCAAACCTCAACAAATTGTTTAGCGCTTCAAGGCCCCACTCGCTGGGGCCCCCACTTGATTGGAAACCCGACCCCGGATCATTGAAGCCCCATCTCGTGCCTCGCAAAAGGCCCCACTCGCTGGGGCCCCCACTTGATTGGAAACTTGCTTATCCGAGGGGATCTCGGTGGATTCCGCGGGCCCCACTCGCTGGGGCCCCCACTTGATTGGAAACCTTCGACGACCCTGGACAACCGCTCTAGGGACTTCCTGGCCCCACTCGCTGGGGCCCCCACTTGATTGGAAACTAACTGATTACTTGAAAGATATCCCCCACAGCTTCCCAAGGCCCCACTCGCTGGGGCCCCCACTTGATTGGAAACAGAACCAGGAATTTTTTATTGGCAAAATCCACGGCCCCACTCGCTGGGGCCCCCACTTGATTGGAAACACTCGTTATGGCCAGTCCTTCTAACACGGTCGCCAACATTAGGCCCCACTCGCTGGGGCCCCCACTTGATTGGAAACAAGCTGGTTTCGTTGGTCTTATACCCACCCGTCGAGGAGGGCCCCACTCACTGGGGCCCCCACTTGATTGGAAACTTGTTTTGAGTGATAGCTTGCCATTCTTTCAACCCATGGCCCCACTCACTGGGGCCCCCACTTGATTGGAAACTTTCTAATGCCGTTTCGCGTTCATTGGTGATTAGCGGCCCCACTCACTGGGGCCCCCACTTGATTGGAAACTTGAAACAGATCACGATCGGGTCGCCTGAATACTGAAGGCCCCACTCACTGGGGCCCCCACTTGATTGGAAACTTTAAAACGTCAAGCAAATAAGCCAAAAAAGTTTGGCAGGCCCCACTCGCTGGGGCCCCCACTTGATTGGAAACCCACGCGGTACGCGACTACTACCACGTTTAGCGCGTGGCCCCACTCGCTGGGGCCCCCACTTGATTGGAAACTTGACCATCGAAGCGAACTCGTCATCGAGAACAGCGGAAGGCCCCACTCGCTGGGGCCCCCACTTGATTGGAAACATCGTAAGTTTTCGTGTTGTAAACTTCCGCGCCATCCTGGGCCCCACTCGCTGGGGCCCCCACTTGATTGGAAACATCGTAAGTTTTCGTGTTGTAAACTTCCGCGCCATCCTGGGCCCCACTCGCTGGGGCCCCCACTTGATTGGAAACGCCGCGCTAGACAACTGAGCTGAGTCATAAGACAAAGGCCCCACTCGCTGGGGCCCCCACTTGATTGGAAACATCGCCCCGATGTCCACGCCCAGGCGATCGCACTCGTCGGCCCCACTCGCTGGGGCCCCCACTTGATTGGAAACCCAAACTCTTTCAGTCCGGCGTTTTCGTTGCGCGAAACCGGCCCCACTCGCTGGGGCCCCCACTTGATTGGAAACCGGCGGGGTAGCGCTTCGGTCTGGTTCGGAGCCATCACGGCCCCACTCGCTGGGGCCCCCACTTGATTGGAAACACGGTCAGTGATCGCAGCCGTCCGCAGTTCTCAGCAGGCCCCACTCGCTGGGGCCCCCACTTGATTGGAAACTCAGCGATGATCGCCGATCTAATTAGATCGATATCTTTTTGGGCCCCACTCGCTGGGGCCCCCACTTGATTGGAAACAGGTCTTCCCATTCCTGAAGCTCCAGCAATTCCAAGGCCCCACTCGCTGGGGCCCCCACTTGATTGGAAACCGTTAGAGGGGGGTGTCGGGTCGGCCATCGTTGCTCCCGGCCCCACTCGATGGGGCCCCCACTTGATTGGAAACTCGTATTCAGCAATCGACAGCGCTTGCTTCTTTTGACCGAACGGCCCCACTCGCTGGGGCCCCCACTTGATTGGAAACGGCAACACCCAATTCCTCGCGCAGCTTTACGGCCTCCCAGGGGCCCCACTCGCTGGGGCCCCCACTTGATTGGAAACATAACACCGTCATACCGGTGAGCAACCACGGCAAACACGGGCCCCACTCGCTGGGGCCCCCACTTGATTGGAAACTCGCCCGGCCCGTACAGTTCCGCGAGCAAATCAACTAATCGTGCCCCACTCGCTGGGGCCCCCACTTGATTGGAAACTGCCCGAGTCAGCTCGCCCAGTATTAAGGTATAGGAAAGGATTATTTGTATTGTTTAGCCCTCGATCGGGATCTAACTGAGTACCTTCAACGGATGATGCGCGGCATGACAACATGAACGAAGATGAATTCAGGGAATATATCGAAAAACCGAAAAAAGATTCAGACGAGAAAATGAAAAAATACGAAATAAAAAATATATTAGAACGAATGCAATATGCCAACTTTCAATAGGGCAAACGCTGAACAGTAAACATATGAGAAAATTAGATGCGCTCAAACTAGTTCAATCTCGCCAAGCAGAGCTACAACAGTTGGGTGTTAAGTCGCTGAATCTTTTTGGCTCCGTTGCTCGCGATCAAGCCAACCCTCAAAGCGATATCGATATCTTAGTAGAACTTGATGAATCTGTTGGCTTCTTTGAATTTTTCCGCATCAAACATTATCTAGAAGATTTGTTCCAGTGTCCTGTTGATTTGGGAACCGTGGATGCTCTTAAAGACCATCTCAGGCAGCCCGTTTTAGAGGAAGCAGTTCATGTCTTCTAGATCTGCAAAAGCGCGAATTCAAGATATTCTGAATGCCATTGAGAGTATTCAGAGCCGAACGACTGGCATCAGTTTTGATCAATTTAGCCAAGATGAAACCATCGTCAAAGCCGTGCTGTATGACTTGATTATTATTGGCGAGGCTGCGATTAATATTCCTGTTACATGGTCAACGATTCAAAATAACTTGCCTATTCTCATTGATCCCCTACAGCAACTCCAGGCAAGGCTGTGAATCCCTTTATCAGGTCGATCGCCCATGGGTCGTGGTCTCATGGGCCCCACTCGCTGGGGCCCCCACTGGGTTGGAAACACTCTCAGATTGCCCCGTAGGGTGTGTGGGAGAGCGCTATTTCATGGACGACAATTGTCCTTCCTCTCCCACGCACCGCAGCCGATCGCCATTTACGACAATTCCCACGAGTTTGTTGGGCCGCGACATTGCAACGGTGCGTAGGGCCTCAAGGAAGCGTCGGGAATCAAAGGAGCGTTGCCCTACGCACCCTACGGGCGATCCGTTGCCACCCTTTTGCGTCACACACCCCGTTGTCACACCCCGTCCCGATCGACCATCCTGATGGTTTCCTAACCCGATCCGGCAAATATGCGATCCCTGTTCCTGACCCTAGCCTTACTCTGCATTGGCGCTCCTGCCCTGGCCACCACCTGCGAGGAAAGTTTCGACAAAAAAGGCGACTTTTTCGCGGGTTCGGCCTATTTCGCCCGCGTGCAGGTTGAGGGCCTGTCGATCGAAAGGGCCTTTGCTCAGTTGCGGGTGATTTTGGCCCGCGAAGGCATTCGCACCCTCAGCGCCGATGTGGCTAGCGGTGTGATGAGTGCCGAAAATCCGGCAACCGCGTTTCAACGGGCCTTGCCGATCGATGTGTTTGCCTTGACCGATAACAACCAACTGACCGTCGAGATGGTGTTTACCTTGCCCAGTGGGGTGACCGCCAGCCGGGAAACCGTCAAGAAATATCTGTGTGGGGCCCTGAATCAGTTAAAGCCACCGACCCCTGGCCCTGCGGAACCCGCCACCCCGTAGACCTGCGCCAGGGCGATCGCCATTTGGCGAAACTCCTCCACCAACTCCGGCGGTTCCAACACCCGGGCCGCACTGCCGTAGCGCCGCACCCAGCGACCAAATTCCGGGTGCGATCGCTGGGGCAGTTGCACCGAAAAATCGAGCCAACGCGGCGAACTGCCCGATCCCGGTTCCCACACGATGCGCTGGGTGGGGTGGCGGCGATCGCCCTCCGCAATGAACCGCGCCGTGGGCTGCCAAAACCGCACCACCACCGATCGCAACGGTTCCTGGCCCGCCAGTTCCCGCGCTTGCTCCGTCGCCTCGCCCAAAAACAACCCCCAACCGGCCGAGAGCAGATCCGTCGCCCGGTGTAACCGTCGCCGTTGGGTGGCTAAGCCTCGGGGCGCGATCGGCAGGGGCCGCACCTCCGCACTCAGGCGATCGATCCGGCGCGTGGCAAACTGCCCCGAATCCAACTTTTCGTAGAGCAAATACCAGCCCACGTCGTAAAACAGCAGTTGCAAGGGATAGAGCCGCACCCGTTCCCCCCGATCGTCCGGGTGCGGTGAGCGGGCCACCTTGAGTTCGATCGCCTGGCCGCCCAAGATCGCCCCCTCGATCGCGTCCAGTTGCTCCGCTAACCGATCCCACCCCTGACCCTGCGCCAGTCGGGCGATCGGATCCTGTTCGCTGACGGGCCGGGAGAGCGATCGTCGCAGGGGATAGGTCAACCGCCCCTCCTGGTCTTGATCCCAGCTTTTGAGGCGGTTTTGGATTGGGCCCAGCCGTTCCCCCACCTGCGGATCGCCCAGGTCGATCGCCAACAGCCGCAAGCCATTCAGGGCCGTGGCCAGTTCCGCCGCCGTCAGGGCCCCCGCCCCCAGGTAGTAGCCCCAGCGATACATCCGATCGCCCAACAGGCCATAGGCCCGCAAGGTGGCCAAATCCTTCCGCAGCGTCGGAATCGACGGGTAATCCGCCGGGAAGGGCCGCCCCAAGGCCGCCGCCCGATCGCGCAGGGCCGCCCCGATCGCCGCCAATCCTCCCGCCGCGATCGCCCCGCTGCCGGGTTCCTGCGCCAGCACCGCCACCAACAGCAACAGCCGATCGAATGCCATTGCATCCGCGTACCCATGGCGCGATCGGGTTGTCATTAACACATCTCCAGGGGGTGGCCTAACTAAAAATAATATTTCCCGAGGCTGGAGGCGATCGGGCTAAACCCAACGATACAAATACTGACAAGCGTTCATCTTGCTTAACGAACAATATTAAAACTTACACCCGTCTTTTAGGTTTGATCCTTTAGGATAGGAACCAAGACACAGATGTGAAAACAATGGCGATCGCAAGCCGGATATATTGGCAAGCCAAAATTTGACCTTTATAAACTCCTTAAGGGTCAGAAAGTCTCAAAAATGAATTCAAGCTCCCACAATCTCGCTAATTCGACTCATTGCCCAGTCATGACCCCGAGTGTTGGTGTGATTAATGTCCAACAAAGCTCCCATCTACACAGCCATTAGCTTTGCACCTGTTCAGGGGTTCATTGAAAAGTCCCGTAAGCTGCGCGATCTTTTCGGTGCATCACAAATTTTGTCTTATCTGAGCCAACAACTGATCAGAGACATCATCCGCGATTCAGACGGAAATTCAGACGGACAGAGCACTGAGGTGATTTCGCCAGCCCTAATCTGCTGCCAACGGGGTATGCCCAATCGCATCCTCCTGAAGGGGCCAAAAATTAAGCGCGATGATGTCAAAAAAAGCTTGCTGAAGAATTGGCAAGCGCTCCTCAAATCTTGTCGCTGCTGGGTTGAGCAAAACCTGCCGGATGAAGCCTACTGTTGGTCGCAGCCTAGCCCTGGCGATCGGCGTGGGGCCGGTGAGTGGGAGCGTTGGGGTCTCTATGCCTGGGAAGTGTTTTGGGGCTATGGCACAACACCCCAATCCGCAATGGAGGACTTGGAAAATCGTAAGCTCAAACGTGATTGGATTGGGATTAATTGGGTTGGCGAAAGTTCGAGTATTGCGGGAACCGATGCGATCGCCTGGCCCGGATTAGGCCAACCTGACAACAATCCAGGGCGATCGTTTTCAGCCAGCGAAAAACAGGAGATCGAGCGTTTTTATCTTCGCTTAGCCTGGATTTTGGATGATTTTAAGCGTCGCCATCAATCATTTCCTTCTGACCAGGAACTGAAAAAGCATTTCGATTATGAAAAAAATGGCGGCGGGAAATTTATCAGCCCCCGAGAACGCCTGAGCATTCCTGAGCTAGCAAAACGCCTTGTTACCTTTGAGCCATTAGCGCTTGATATTGGCATTGATCATCCCGAAATGTCGTTTCGCGATATTTACCGCGAGCCGGGGTACTGGACAGGTTGGTTTATGGGTGATGGTGACAAGGTAGGTGACAAACTCACTGATCTTGCTAATCGCCATCCGGATAGCCCCCAACAGCGCGATCGCAATCTTCAACAATTTTCAGCATTAATGCGAAATTGGGGGAAAGAATTTGCCAATGCAAAAGACTTATTTCCCGAGGGCAAGGGTCGTGTAATTTATGCCGGTGGTGATGATTTTCTTGGTGTCCTTTATAGCGAAGAATCTAGCGATCGAACGCAATTGCCACCAAAGGTTCAGCCGATTGAAGCTTGGAATTGGCTAAAAGCACTTCCCAAGCAATGGCAGAAAATCCAAGCAGATACGCAGCGTGAATTGGGATTTAAGCTGACTTATAGCGTGGGTTTTGTCTGGGCTGGTCATCAGGTTCCGCAGCGCGATATTTTGCAGCATTGCCGAGAAGCGGAACAACGATCAAAAGCCCTAGGGCGCGATCGCGTCACCATCCGCATTGTGTTCAACAGCGGTCGGTTTGTGCAGTGGACTTGCCCCTGGGATGAGCTGGCAATTTTGGATAGCTATCGCGATCGCAATCAGAAAACAGGTTCTGAAGCGAACTGGAGTCATCTCTACAGCGATTGGGCTGCTTTAAAAGCTCGCCACGCCATTAGCTTGGAATCTCCTAGTAACAACAGCGACATTGCCTGCGAACTATTTGATTTCTACTTCAACGGCAAGGCTAGACAAATATTCGAGAACTATCGACAAGGGAACCCTGGAGGCTGGGACACGTTTTGTGGAGAGATTGAAGATCCACAAGAACTAGACTTGGCGATCGTGAATTGGATGGATGAATTGATTCAAGTAGGCTGGCAATTATGTCGCAATTCAAATCCCTAGTCACAGTTTCTCCCTTAGGCTTCATGTATGCCAGCGCTGGTGGATTTCTGTCGCCAGAAAACTTGGTGGGCAAGTCTAACTACAAATTTCCCCCTGATTCGGCGGCGATCGCTGGTCTGATTCTGAATGCTAATCGATCGCAAGACTTTGCAGATCCGCAACTCCTAAAGCAACAACTTACGGTTGCAGGGCCATTCTGGGCATATACAGATCACCCGTTTGAATTTTATGTGCCTATGTCTCGTCACCAAATCATTGACAATAAGGCATCAGATGAGTGGTCATTGCAACGCAAAGAACCTTCTGAAAGCCTAGGGGAGATAAAAGATCATCTCCCTGATAGTGATTACCTGAATCAATATCGATGGCATCGTTCCAAGCAAGACCTCAAGCCCGCATCATCAGCTACTTGGCAGTTGATCGATACTTGGGGGTGGTCTGGAGATGAAATTAGGCAAGATGCTCGATACTTAAAAGCTACACCTTGGCAATCAACTTCTTTTCTACATCCTCGGATGAAAGAGGATGAACGCCATGTTTTAGAAAAGAATGGTTTGTTCCTGGAAAATGTCGTCCAGATTCCTGAAAATATCTGCTTAGTATATTTAACCAACCTGGAAACTTTAGAACTCAATGGTTGGCATCGTTTTGGTGGAGAAGGGCATTTGGTAGAGATTGCGACTGAGCCAATTGATGAGCAGCATCCATTGAACAGGTTGCTAACTCAAGAAGTTTCCCATGCTTTTGCCTTAATTACTCCGGCTACTTGGGGATCAAATAACCTTTCCTATCGCTATCCACAACACCCAACTTTTCCGAAGCGCGATCTCAAGCTGTTGATGGATAAACCCGTTCCCTATCGTTATCGAGTTGGTCAAAACAAAGATGACCCTCGCAAAGGACGGCGATTGGGGCGAGGGCGGTATGCCGTTCCCAGTGGCAGTGTTTATGTTTTTCGAGAGCCTTTAAACATGACCTGGTGGGAATTTCCCGAAGAGTGGTTTCCCAAGGAAGGATTTTCACTCAAGCAATTGGGCTGTGGTCTCTGTTTACCGGTTGAAATTCAAGGAGTTCCAGAATGTACCACAAAGCGTTCGGCATAATTGAGACCCTAGCGCCACTGCATGTGGGGGCAACGGCAGGCGAAGAAACCGGTAATTTGAATCTGATCTTTCGGGATCAGTTCACCCAAACTGGCATCATTCCTGGCAGCTCGATTCGTGGCCGCTTTCGGGCAGAGATGCGGAGTTCAGAAGAAGAAGACCCGGATCGCACAGCCACTAACCGCTGGTATGGTCATGAAGCTGTAGATGGTCAACCCGATGGCGGAACTACTGAAGCCTTGGTGAAGTTTGAATATGCTTCATTAGTTTGGTTTCCGGTCTTTTGTCCAGGACAACCAGTTGTTTGGGTCAGTTGCCCGTCTCTGCTCAAGCGCTATCAACGGATTACGGGCATCAAAGCCGACGTACCTGCACCCTACACCGCACCAAAAGGGTTGCAAGGACGACAAGTTCAAGGCCGAGGAAAAATTCTGTTCTTCAATCTTGGATTTTTGGAGATTACGAATACGGCTGATTTGTCTCCTTGGGTGCCTGCTGATCTTGATCTAGATCGAAACAAGCTTGTAGTGGTTGATGACAATGATATTTCCATGCTGCATGACATGGCGCTTTATCGCCAAACCCGTGTCAAACTTGATGATTCTGAGAAGAAGGTTATTAAGGGAGGATTCTTTAATGTTGAAGCTCTGCCAGAAGGTAGCATTATGGTTTTTCCTGTCGCTTTAAAGAAACTTGGCTGGCAACCCTTTGGAGATAAATATCAGACTGAAATATATTTTGGCGGATTAGAATCAATTGGTTTTGGTCGCTGTCATGTTTTTCTATCAGGAGGTAGTCAGTAATGACTTGGAATTCCTATGAATTGGATCGTGTTGCGCAAAGGCTCGTTTTAGATGCTCGCAATCGTCATTCAAAGTCGTTGAATGCGTCCCATGACATGAGGATGACTGTACCTTATGGACTAGAGCGATTTTGGGGAGAACATTTGCGCTTGTCTAACAGCAATAAGCTTAAAAAACTGAGCGAAAAAGAGAAACTAGAGGTAGCAAAATCTAAATATTGGAAAGACACGTGGGATGCCTTCTGTGGAGTAATGGAAAAGGCTGGAATTCTGCTGCCTAAAGACACTGTTGATTTAAAAAATGCAGAAGCTTCCGAAAAGATTAAAGAAATTTCCGAAAAACTTTGGTCTTTATCAATTGAAGATCAACGAGTGGCGATCGCCGTTTTGACACAGCTTTGCGATTGCTTGGTTTGGTGGACTCAGCGTTACAAAATTGGGAAGTTAGATGATGCCAGCGATTCCTGACAGCTATAAAGAAGTGCCGAGGATGTTTCGCGCTCAGATTGATGGGCGATCGCAACTGCAACGCCTTGATTCTGATAAGAAGCCGGGTAAGCCTAAAGCGGGTCAACCCCAAGATGTTGAAGTGTGGGTTGATGAGTGGATTGACAAGGCTGAACAGATTCCTGCTCGGGATGCTAAGGACGAACAAACGCCGGTTTATGGTGCTAAGTCCTATCAAATTTCCTGGCGATTTGTAACCAATGGTGGTCAGGATGATGGGATTATTCGGCCGGTTTTGGGAAAAGCGGGAATTCCGTTCTATCCAGGCAGCAGCATGAAAGGAGCATTTCGGAATGCTTGTGAACAGGCTGAGGCTTTGGGAGTGGTTGCAGCAGGCAGCGTTGATCGCTATTGCGGCAAAGAAACAGACCTCAATCCTGGTATTCTTCGCTTTCTCGGAGCTTATCCAACCAATGATTGGACAAAGGGCTTAATTGACCTCGTTCACCCTCAGCAGGGGTGGCAAGTGAAAGCTGTACCAACGAATCAAAAACCTACTGGCGAAAGTGCCTACGCCTTAGTTTCACTGTATCAACCAATATTGCGTTTTGCTATTTCCAGCAATCGACCACTATCGGATGCTGAGTGGCAAACTATTTGGACAATTTGGGAGCGAGCACTATCCGTTGGCTTGGGTTCTAAGACTGCCACGGGCTATGGACAACTTGCACAAGTCTCATCGGTCAAATCGAGAAAGACCTTATATTCAGTCAGCCTTAAAGGTCAAGGTCAGGCTGCCAAGTTAATTGATGGCTCGGGTGAGTTTCGCCACAATATCTTTCGTGCTTCTCTGCGGGGTCATGCTCTACGTTTATTTGGTGGCTTAACAGAGGATAGGACAGCAGAGCGACTAGTTGAAGACCTTTTTGGCGGGATTCAATCTGGTAAGCCAACTGTTGGCCTGCTTGGATTCCAGTTCTGTGAGTCACAACTAAAAGTTAAGACTTTCGGATCCGGTGACCATGCTCAGCCCACCTACTCAGTTGAAGGAACATTGAATTTATTCTTAAACCGTCCCTTGGCTAAACCTGAGCATGAGCCAGCTTTAGTTGATTTAATTGAAAATCTCATACGCTTTGCCATGCTTTTGGGGGGCTTTGGAAAATCTTGGCGACGTGCCGATCATCGCTTATTTTTTGATAGCTCTTATGAGAAATTGATTGGCTGCCATTGGCAGTGGTTGGGACAAGAGAGTCGCTGTAATAATTCTCGAATTAAAGGAAAGAAGGATGTTGGTGTTTTTCTAGACACTGTTCAAAAGTCTGCTCGGTGTTGGATACAACTCCAAAATATTAAGATTCAGCCTAATCGCTGGGCATCGCAATGGAGAGAGTCGTGGCACCCGAAGCAAGTACAAGTTTGGGTTCGTTTAGCAAAGAATGCCGATGACTCTATTGCTATTAAGTGGTTTCATGAATCCTATATTCCCGCTATTCGACGTGGTGAACGTCAGAAAACTATTAAGCAATCGTCTGTTACTGGAACCCTCAAACAGATCGGTCGCATTTGGCATCGCATGTATCCTATTGATCGTGCTTACCTAGAGATTCTTACAATATTTCCTGATGATTCTCAAAAATGCGATCAATTTTTGCAATTCATTTATGACGAGCCTGGAGACTTTTGGCTATTATGGGGAGGAGAAGAAGCATGAAAGTTTGGATTTTGACGATCGGTAGCAGCGATATTCAATTGAAGAAAAATTCTTGCTGGGATGACTGGTATGAGTGTCTGGAAGTAGATCATGATGAAAAGTACCATGTAGATTTTAAGAAGGTTCACTTTAAAAGTGACGATGAAGTGTTTCGTGTTCCTGCACGAGTTCTTGGATCTGTTTATCAAAACCAATTGAAGACCCAAGAGACTATTTTTCTTCAATTGGTTTTTCCACTCTTAGAAAACCTGACCTGGAAAGCTCAGGAGCTGAGTGACCTGGATAAAATTATTTTGGTTTTGACCGATCAATCTAAGCTTTTTGCAAATCGGGCTGATCGAGAGCAAAGGAGTCCCTATTGGCAAGACACCTATGAATTGCTCCCAATCTTGAAGCGCTACTTTAGCGAGCAGTTGCCTAATGCCCAAGTAGTAGAGCCAATTGTTTTGCAACCGGAGACTAGTGCTGAAAGTTTAGATAATTGGGACTCAGTGCTAGAGCTGGTGCGTCAAAAGTTTGCCGTTTTGAATAACGACCTATTAACAACTGATAGCGAACTTGAGGCAATGTACGTGAGCCACCAGGCTAGTACACCGGCTATCTCTTCGGCTGTGCAGTTTATGGCCTTGTCATATTTTGGCGATCGCGTTCGATTCTTGGTCACGAGCGAAAATCAAAGCAACCTCAGGACAAGCAATAATCCCACAAAATCAGCACAGCTTATCGAAAGTTCTAGCTACTTGCGTGGAATCAAAAAACAACAAGCGAGAGAGTTGCTGAGGTTTGGTAATTATGCAGCAGTTCAAGGATTACTCAATTTTGAATTATCTAAAGAACTGACTCTATTGCTGGAGGCTGCAATTCAGTGGAATTTTGCAGAATTCGATAAATTCTTTGACACACTTACATTGATTCCTGACTTTCATGACTTGGCTCTTCAAAGAAAGCAATTGTGGTGGTCAACAGCCTATGAGTCTGCTTATCTAGCCGTCAAGCGCTTAGAGCGTGTGGATACTGTGGAAGCTATGTTCCATAGCTTTCGGGCTGTTGAAGGGCTATTACGAAAATGGGCAGATCAAGAATTTCCGTCTGAATCAAGATCCATCACTGTCGAACTTGGAGCTGGAAGAACAAAAGATTTTAACCGCTATGGAAAAGGTTTATATTTTGCTATTGACTTCAAGAAACGAATTAATGAATCAAGAGACTTGGATATATGGACTTTTGGGAATCATGTATTTGATAGTAGAAATGATCTGTTCCATAAACTGTCAGGATTAAAAGACAAAGGGTCAGTTTTTAAGGCATGGAAAATTGATCCTAGAGACTCTGATCCTGAAAGCTTGTGGAAAGAGCGTGTTTTGAATTGCTTGAATTTCATTTCTGGTCAGAACTTTAAATTAATTGATCAAATCGATGATGGAGATGGTGTTGCGAGTTTGATGATTTTGGTGCATCAAAAATTAGAGCAGGAAGTTGATGGGCTGTAACTATTGAAATGGAAGCCTTGGCTAGCAAATACCATTTTTTATACCCAATAACTAATTTTGGGATTGAGACCTTTTGACTTGTGTTTTGCATCAACCTTGGAGGAATCTAGTCATGGCAGATAATACGCTTCTCAACTTGGCGAAACAGGGCAAACCAGGGGCGATCGCAGCGATGCTGAATCGATCGTTCCAAAAGGAAGGCTGGACTTGCAAGGGCCGCACGAATGGCAACGAACTGAAGCTGACCTTTGAGGGCGAAAATCCGCCCCAACTTGAGCAAATTCGCGATCGCCTGATGCGCGGTCTACAAACGATTCAGCCAGAGGGGATCGAAGTTATCAGTCTTGAGTCTAGAAAGACTGGTCAGCTTAGACCCATTTGGAATGAGTGTTTCTATCTAACTGGCGCTGAAGTTCATAATCAATACTCTGAACCAGCTCGTTCAGAATTTTCACATTCTTCTAGCCAGAACCGTCTAGTTTATGATCCGGAATTTGCCTTAAAAATAGCATCTAGACTTCATACACAAGCAAAATCTTTATTGTTGGGCTACAGCATTGTTGGAGGATTATTTGGACTACTCCTAGGGTTGATCTTGGGTAATTTTCTAGGAGTTGGCGGATTTGCGGCTGCTCTACTCATGGGATTGTTTCTTGGATTAGCAATTGGCATTTCTTCTAGTTTATCTATTGAGGGACAGTCTCAATTGCTCTATGCACAAATTCAAATGGAGATAAATACCAGAAGGTCAGAAGAAACTGACGCTATTTGATCGGTAATTGATGTTTTCAAAGCCTGTTCTATCTAAATTCAAATCATGGCTAGCATTGTTTTGTCGTTTGTGGGTAATCAAGATCCTTACTCGAATCACACACAAGAAGAAGGATCGATCATCACGCTGCTCAAGTTTCTGGCTGCTCACCCCGTGACTCTCAAAAAAGTTGTGCTGCTGCATACGGAGGGAACAGCTCAAAATGCCCAGGATACTCGGGACTACATCACATCCGAAGCGCAGTTCACGGGTCTGAATGTTGAGCTAGTTCCGACCAGCCGGGAACTATCAGATGACCCGACTGATTTATTATTAGCAGCCCAGGAAGCAAAGCGAGGTTTGGAACAAGTGAAGCCTCAATTGGAGCCGGGCGATCGCCTGGAATTCAATGCCTCTTCTGGCACGCCGGCCATGAAATCTGCCTTTAGTTTGTTGCAAGCGGCGGGCTATGCCGGTAATAGCCAAGTCTGGCAGGTGCGGAATCCTAAGGAAATGAAACCCGACCAGGATCGGGTGTTTGCCACAGACGTACTGGTGTTGCGGCAGGAGTTCGATCGCAAGCGAATTGAGCAGCAAATTGCGGACTACAACTACAGTGGTGCATGGCTAGAATTGGCAACCAGCCAGCTCGGAACCGATCGCCTCACGGGATTGTTGGAATATGCCCGTTGTCGCAAGGCCTTTGACTTTAATGGGGCGAGCGATGCGATTCAGCTCCTAGCAGGAACCATTGACGATCGCTGGGCCAAGGAAATTGCCAAACTGCGATCGGGTCACAAGCCCACCGTTTTAGCCGAAGCCTATTTCAACGCGGTTTTGGCGCTGCATAATCGCGACTATTTCACCTTCTTTACGCGAGTCTTTGGCATCCAAGAAAATGTGCTGAAATATGCGATCGGGCAGTTAGTTGAATTCCCGAAAAATGAACCCGACACCGATCGATTCTGGCGAGAGCTGAAGGCGCTCAAATCCGGCGAAGTCTATCGCACCCTAGAGCGCGCCGCCCCAACTAATCGCGCCGTCCGCACCAGCTATTTTCCAAATCGCCTCACCATGCGGTTGATTTTGGATTCCTATGCCGAATACAAAGAACTGCTAGAGAATTTAGACGAAATTGAAAAACTTTGCGCCGATCGCAACAGCATGGTGCATGAGTTTAAGGGAATTTCGCGCATGGAAAATCCTGAGGCGGTGTTGAATCAACTGCGGCGAATTCTGAAGGGAATCGTGACCGTTTCGCTCACGGACAACCCGTTCGATCGCCTGAATGCCGAAATTCGATCGGCTCTGATTACGCCCTAACAAGCGCTGTTGAGCGGTCGCAACACCGCTATGGCGATTCATTCTGTCTGATTTTTGGGGGGTTGTAGATCTAGCCCCTTGTAACCCTTATGCCGCAAGGGCTAATTTAGGGGGGAGGCCCCACTCGCTGGGGCCACCACTTGATTGGAAACCGAACTCTACCTGCCGAACCTCGCGAATGACCTCGAAGGAAGGCCCCACTCGCTGGGGCCCCCACTTGATTGGAAACTCTATGCGCCTATCGGTTACATGGAGATCACCCCGATGGCCCCACTCGCTGGGGCCCCCACTTGATTGGAAACACCCCATCGCCCTCTTCGTAAACCAAGACCTCAGCGAGGCCCCACTCGCTGGGGCCCCCACTTGATTGGAAACTGGTCATGCAAGGGCAGCATGAGGCGATCGCGAAACCGGTGGCCCCGCTCGCTGGGGCCCCCACTTGATTGGAAACCACATACCAAGTGACTTCGCGTTTCTCAGGCTCCCGGCCCCACTCGCTGGGGCCCCCACTTGATTGGAAACATTGATCCAACCGTCGCCCCAGTCTCTGCCGAAAAAAGGCCCCACTCGCTGGGGCCCCCACTTGATTGGAAACACCAGGGCATAGGTGCGCAGTTCCCCGTTTTTCTCCCAGGCCCCACTCGCTGGGGCCCCCACTTGATTGGAAACGACCCCATGTGGATGCCCACCTGGTAGGCGTTGCGATATGGCCCCACTCGCTGGGGCCCCCACTTGATTGGAAACCTCCAATCGTTTTGTTTTCCCTAGCATCGGCCCGCAGAGGCCCCACTCGCTGGGGCCCCCACTTGATTGGAAACTCCTTACTGGCGGCCACACCCCGGTCTTGGTTGTAGGCCCCACTCGCTGGGGCCCCCACTTGATTGGAAACTCGGTAGGGGCAGGTTCAAACCAGCTCCTACGATTTTTGGGCGCTGGATTGGTAGCGCGGAAACACGGACGATCGCTCCTGGCCCGATCGCCCCGCCCCCCGCGACCGTTGGCAATTGCCAAACACGACGACTACAAAGGAGCTAAACCCCTTATTTTGGGAAGCGTTCATGTCTGACGATTTGTTCACATTCACCGTCACTAATAACACCGACCAGGCGATTACCGAAATCTGGGCATCGCTGGAGGAGGAGGCGTGGTCATCGTTTGATCTGCCCGAAGACGGGATTCCCTCGGGCGAAAGCACCACGATCGCCTGGGCCGAACACACCAATGACTTGCCCTGCGAGTGGTTTATCAGTTTTGTGTTTGAGGACGAGTCAGAAAGCGACACGGTGTTGGTGGACTTCTGCAAAAACCCCGATATCACCATCGGCTAAGGATTGGGCGTGAGGCGCGGGCGGGGGCCGTTCGGCGGTCTTTGGCCCGGGTTGACCGGCTGGACTGGCGGCAACTCGGCCGATCGCTCGCAAAATTGCAGGCTACGATCGCACTTGTGTAGACACATCACCGAGGCGATCGGGAACGGGCTATGGGCAGCACTCAGCAGCGAGTAATCGGACTGGCAGGCTTGGCGATCGGGCTGGCTGTTGGGCCCGGCCTGGCGCGGGGCGAGCAACCCGCGATCGCCCCGGCGGCCGATGGTGTGGGCACGACTGTGCAACAGCAGGGCAATCAATACGACATTGGCGGCGGTACCCGATCGGGCGACAACCTGTTCCACAGCTTTCAGCGGCTCGGTCTCAGTTCCCAGGAAATCGCGAACTTTTTGGCCACGCCGGATTTGCGGGCGATCGTCGGGCGCGTCACGGGCGGCGATCCGTCGGTGATCGAGGGGCTGATTCGGGTGTCCGGCGGTCGGCCCGATTTGTTTTTGATGAATCCGGCGGGGATTGTCTTTGGGGCGGGGGCGCGGCTGGATGTGCCCGGCTCCTTTGCGGCCACGACGGCCACGAGCCTGGGGTTTAGCAATGGCGGCTGGTTTCCGGCGATCGGCCCCGTGGATTTTTCGGCGTTGGGCGGATCGCTGCAGGCGTTGGAGTTTGCGAGCGATCGCCCCGGTAGTTTGGTGAACCTCGGCACGCTGACCGTGCCGGAGGGCGAAAACTTGTGGCTGATCGGCGGCGGGGCCACGGTTTCCACGGGCCTGGTGCAAGCGCCGGGGGGCAACGTGGTGGTGGCGGCAATTCCCGGCACGAATCGGGTGCGGATTGCGCCCAATGGTTCGACCCTGACCCTGGAGGTGGTGGTGCCGCAGCCGGGGACGATCGGCGGGCGATCGCTGGCGGAACTGTTGGTGGGCCAGTCGTCGGCCGGGGCGGCGCGCCTGGTGACGAATCCCGATGGCTCCGTCAGTTTGCGATCGGCCGATGGGCTGGCCGTCACGCCCTTGCCCGATCGCGGGGCGATTGTGGCCGGGGCGATCGACACCACCAGCCCCACGGGCCGCGGCGGGTCGATCACCGTCACGGGCGATCGGGTGGGCTTGTTGGGCGCGCGCCTCGATGCCAGTGGCCCCCAAGGTGGCGGCCGGGTGAGCCTGGGCGGTAGTGATCAAGGTAATGGGAATATCTTTGGCTCGATCGTCACCTTGGTCGATCGCAATAGTCAGATCGCCGCCAACGCCACCGATATGGGCCCCGGAGGTCACATCGTTGTTTGGGCCGATGGGGTGACGTGGTTTGGCGGGGCGATCGCGGCGCGCGGCGGCCCCAACGGCGGCGACGGCGGCTTCGCGGAGGTGTCCGGCAAGCAAGACCTGGCCATGCGCGGCACGGCGGATCTGAGCGCGCCCCTGGGCCAATTGGGCACGCTGCTGCTCGACCCGCGCGACATTTTGATCGTCCCCGGGACTTTGGCCAGTGATGATGTTCAACTCCTGCCCAATGTGCCTTTTGGTCAAGCTGAAGGGCAAATTTTGCGCAATGATCTGCCATCTTCTACCTTGCCTGGAGCCGTGGACTTCACGATTAGTGAGGGACAGTTGGAGGACTTACAGGGCAATGTGAACCTGGTGCTGGTGGCCGAGCGCGATATTTTGGTCAATAATTTGCCCGATAACGTGCTCGACTTAAAAACCACATCGGGCGGCTCCGTGCGGTTTGGGGCTGGGCGCGATGTGCGCTTTAGCGACACGAATGACCTCCTCAGCACGCGGGGCGGGGCGGTGGCGATCCAGGCCGATGGGGCGATCGCGATCGGCCCGATCAACACCAGCGGCGGCGCAGTCACCCTCTCCGCTGCCACCAGCCTGGTCGCCAGCACGATCAGCACGGCCGGCGGCAATATCAACTTGTTTTCGACGGGGGATGGGATTTCGACCGGGGCGATCGCCTCCGGCGGTGGGGCCCTGTCCATGGTGGCCCCCAACACCATCACGACCGGTTCCCTCAGCACCCAGCGCGGTGATGTGAACCTGACCTCCAGCAATGGCGCGATCGTCACGGGGCCGATCGACTCCAGTGGCAGCCAATTCGGCGGCTTTGTGTCCCTGAATGGCAGCACGGGCGTGACGGTGAATGGCAACCTCCAGGCGATCGGCAACAATGGCCCCGGCGGCGGCGTGGAGTTACGGAGCACCGGCCCGATCACGGTGAATGGCAATCTGAACACGTCGGCTCCCGTGGTCGGCAAGGGCGGCGATATCACGATCGCCAGTAGCGGCAACAGCGCCACAATTACTGGTCAGCTCCTATCCACCGGCAGCATTGGCGGCGCGATTTCCCTCACGGCCCAGCAAGCGCTCGCCTTTGGCAGCCTCGACACGAGCGCCCGCGACAATGCGGCGGGCAACATCACCCTCACCAGCCCGCTCGCAACCCTTACCGGTGGCAACATTACCGCGCGGGGCAGCACCCAGGGCGGCACTCTGAACGCCCGCGCCAGTAACGGAATCAGCCTGGGGACGATCGACCTGAGCGGGGCGATCGGCAACGGCGGCAATGCCACCCTGACCCTGCTGGGCCAAGGCGATATTCAACTCACCAGCCTGAATGCCCAAGGGGGAACCAATGGCACGGGCGGCGCGGTGGACATCACCACGACACGGTTCTTTCGGGCCCTGGGCGCATTCATCGATCGCACTGGCATCCTGGCCAGCATTGCCACGGGCGGCGGCCAGGGCGGCAACCGGGTTCGCATCACCCACGGCGGCGGCAGTCAAGATCCCCGCGTGCCCCTGGTGGTGGGCCAAAATCCCGGCAGCACCGGCAATGGCCTCACGGGCGGTGTGACCACGGGCAGCAGCACGGTCAGCACCGGTTCGTTTCCCGGTGTTTTCACCCAGGGGAACATCGAGTTTGTGACTACGCCGGAGCCGATTCCTACGCCGTCGCCAACTCCTACTCCCAGTCCCACGCCGGAGCCAACCCCCACGCCCACGCCGGAGCCAACGCCCAGCCCGTCGCCAACTCCGACTCCAACTCCGACTCCAACGCCCAGCCCGACCCCCACGCCCAGCCCGACACCCACGCCGAGTCCGACACCCACGCCGAGTCCGACACCCACGCCATCACCCACGCCGAGTCCGAGTCCCACGCCTAGCCCCACCGGGCAGCCCGATCGCGCCGATGACGAGTCGGAGCGGATTGTGCAGCAATGGCCCGTGGGCGATGGGCAGATCGGTCAGATGGATTTGGACGCGATCGAGCGGAATTCCCGTCGCACAATTGTGACCCGGCTGAATGGGGGCGAAACGGATGCGGCGGTGATGGAGATCGATCGGCTCTATACGACCCTGACCAATGCCTACCTGGGCCGGGCGATCGGCAATGATGTGCAAAGCCTGCCGGAGTTGCAAAGCACCCTCAAAGCCTTGCAATCCAAGACCGGCCTGAAGCCGGCTGTTCTCTATACCTTCGCGCGGCCGGAGCAATTGGATGTGATTTTGGTCGTGCCCGATGCGCCGCCGATTTACCGCACCTTGCACGATGCCCCGCGCGATCGGGTGTTGCAGGCCGTGAACAATTTGCGCGCCGCCATCACCAGCCCCGTGGCCCGCATCAGCAACACCTACCGCCCGCCGGCCGAGCAGCTTTACCGCTGGATTGTGGGGCCGGTGGCCGAGGATTTGGTGCGCCACAAGATCAATACGATCGCCTTTTCGATGGATCGTGGGATGCGATCGCTGCCAGTGTCGGTGTTGCACGATGGCAAGCAGTTTTTGATTGAACAGTACAGCGTCGGTCTGATTCCCAGCGTCAACCTGACGGACACGGAGTTTCAATCGATTCGATCGGCTCCCGTGTTGAGCTTTGGTGCGTCGGAGTTTAGCGATTTGCCGCCGTTGCCGGCCGTGCCGATCGAGCTGGCGACGATTCAGCAACTGATTCCCACGGACAAAACCTTTTTGAATGAAGCGTTTAGCCTCGAAAACCTGAAGCGCCAGCGCCGATCGAACCCCTACCCGATTTTGCACATGGCCACCCACGCGGACTTTCGGCCCGGTGCGCCCGACAATTCCTTTGTGCGCCTGTGGGATCAGCGCTTGGCCATGAGTGACCTGCGCCAGTTGGGGCTGGGTGCGCCGCCGGTAGAGTTGTTGGTGCTGAGTGCCTGTCGCACGGCGATCGGGGATGAGTCGGCGGAGTTGGGCTTTGCGGGGTTTGCGGTGGATGCGGGGGTGAAGTCCGTGGTAGCCAGCCTGTGGTATGTGAGTGATGAGGGAACCCTGGGCCTGATGGCGAGTTTTTATGACGCGTTGCGATCGGCCCCGATCAAGGCCGAAGCCCTGCGCCGCGCCCAGCTCGCCATGTTGCGGGGCCAAACGCGGGCCGAGCATGGCAAGCTGGTGTTTCCCGGTGGCAGCACGGCCTTGCCCGCCGAGTTGGGATCATTGGCCACGTTCTCCCTGGCGCATCCCTACTATTGGGCCAGCTTCACGGCGATCGGCAGTCCTTGGTAAGCCCACGGGGCGATCGATGGCCCATGGCGGCGATTTCCTTGGCGATCGCCGGGGATCGGCCGCTATGCTAGGTGCGACGATGGGAGCTGATCGCCCGGTTGGCCGTCCCCTCGCCGCGAAAAGGGTGCCATCGGTGTTGAACTGTTGTTGAAAAGATTGCGGAAAATGCTGGCTTGGTTCACTCTTGCCCATGGTTGCTCCCCCTGTGACTGACTCTCCCCCTGCACCATCTCCCAAGCCTTGGCCGAAAGTGTTCGCCCTCGTCCTGTTGGGGGCGATCGCGGTGGCGGCGGTTCCCGGCTACATCGCAGGCGGGTCTTGGCGGTGGCAGCAGGAAGCCAGCCCCAAACAACTGAAAGCCTTGCGCCAATTGCCCAAGACGGGAATCCCGATTCCGGGATGGCAAACCCGCGAGGTGTCCCAGCGCAGCCTGGGGGGTGAGCAGTGGTTGTGGCAGCCGATCGAGCGCCAGCGTCCCCAAACCGAAACCGGCCAGCGCGATCGGGCGGTGCTGTTGCTGATGCCCATGAAACGGGGGCGCGATCGGCCCCAAGTGGAATGGAGCGCCCTCGACTCCGGCAACTGGCTGGGCAACGGGTTGCAAACGGACTCCGAGCAAATCCTCACGATCCGCGTCCCTAACCTGGCCCCGTTTCGGGTGCGGCTGTTGCGGCTGTGGACGGCTCAAAATCAAACCTACTTCCTGGTGTCCTGGTATGCCTGGCCCGATGGGGGTGATCCGGCCCCCAGTCAGTGGTTTTGGCGCGATCGCCTGGCCCAATGGCAACACCAGCACACCCCCTGGGCCGCCGCTAGTATTTTGATGCCTGCCGACAAACCCCTTGATGAATTGGATGAGTCCTACCGGGCCCGCGTGACCGATTTGGCCGCGCAGGTGCAGACCGCCCTGCTGGCGGGCCCCCTGGCGGCTCGATCGACCCCACCCGGACGCTAACTTCACCTATGGCTCGCCCCCTTTTGCGCTCTGCTGCCCTTGCGATCGCCCTTAGTCGTCTGCTGCCCCTGGGGTTGGGGTGGATATCCTGGGCAGTGCTGCCGGCGATCGCCCAACCATCGCCCGCCGCCGATCCAGCCCCCGAGGATGCCGTTTTTCCAGAGATTCCCCGATCGGGCCCCCTACCCGATCGACCCGCCACCCTGCGGCCGATTAGCGCGCCTCCCAGCCCCGTGCCTCCTGGCCCCGCGCCAACCGGTCAGCCTTCAACCGGTCAGCCTTCGACGGCTCAACCTTCAACCGGTCAACCTTCAACCGGTCAGCCTTCGATCGGCCCCACGGCTCCCCCGACTCTCCAGCCAGGTCAAACGCCAGGTCAAACGCCAGCCCCGATCGTCCCGGGCCAGCCCGTGCCCGAATGGCCCGCATCCCTGACGGCCCCGCCCCCAGAATGGCGCATTTATCGGTTGTCCACCTACGACACGATCGCCATCCAAATCCAAGGCTTCCCCGAACTCAACACCTCCACGATCATCAACGTTCAGGGCCAAATTTCCGTGCCGCTGCTGGGGGTGATCAACGCCGAAGGCCTCACCACCGAAGAACTGCGAAACTACCTCCAACAGGGCTACAACCGCTATTTGGTCAACCCGATCGTCTCCGTCGGCGTGCTCACCCCCGTCAATCCCGACATTGTGGTCACGGGTGAAGTTCTGAAACCCGGCTTCTATCGGGCGACCCCCTTCGACACGGTGGTTTCGGCCCTGCGATCGGCCGGTGGGGTCACGGACTGGGCCGACCTGCGGGCAATCACCATTCGGCGACAGTTGCCCGACGGTTCCACCCTCGAAAAAAACGTCAACCTGTTGTCCCTACTCGTCGAAGGCGCGCCGGAACCTCGGATTTACTTACAAGACGGGGACTCGATCGTCGTGCCCCGGCGCGAATCGGGCATCGATCCTGGCTACGACACCGACCTGATGGCCCGCAGCAACGTCGCCCGCGCCACCATTCGCATTCGGATGGTCAACTATGCCGGACGCGGTGGCTTAATGACCATTAACCTCCCCAACGGCAGCACCTTCATCGACGCACTCAACGGTGTGTCATTGGATACCGCTCGCCTCCGGAAAATTGCGTTAATCCGATTTGACCCAGAACAGGGAAAACCGGTCACGCAAATTTTGGATGGTAAGTCAGCCTTTATGGGCGATCCAGCCAGCAACCCCCCGCTGCGTGACAATGACGTGGTGGTTGTCAATCGCAATTTGATTGCCCGCATTTCCTATGCCTTAAACACAGCAACGCAGCCATTTCGAGATGTTTTAGGCTTCTTGTTATTTTTCCAACAACTTGATCAAGCCGCCACATCATTATTTGGGCCCGGCGGTACGTTTGGTGGGCCAGCCGAGAGCGAAAGTAGTGAGGATAGTAGTGGTAATTAATGATGGTTGTCTAGGCTGACCATGGGCAATCAAAATCATGATTTGACCCATGATTTAGAACTGAATTTGAACCCCGTATGGGTTGCAACGTTCGTGGGCAACAGCGTTTTAAATCTGTATATTACGAAACAAAAAACCGTGAATTTTGGGTTATTGCTATGGGTTTTGGGAGAGTTGGATCAATTGAATAGTTCAGAATTTTGATCGCGGAATCAGATATTAAACATTCATAACGCGGGAAGCTTAACTAGAAAAAAGCTTGGTATCGTAATTGCTCGAAGCTGTGTGTTGTCTCTAGTCCAGTTACGCAACTGGATGATGGTTCAACTGCTTGCTTTTGCGGCGGCTGGTCATGGGCTAAGTGCTCGATCGGCGATCGGTTGTGCTGGGACTGTGCCATTTCCCGGCATCAATCCATCTGCTGAATCCCTGGTAGGCAATCGGTGATTGTTTCAATCAGCTCTGGTTGCTGCAATCCCTCTTTGGCTGTCATCGTGGCTTGTTTGAACGTCCTCCCTTAACCATCTCTAGGCTCTCCCGAGATTTATGAGTAACGATTTTTTTGGCTCAACCAGTGCAGACGCTAGCATTAACGCCGCCCTGGGAGGAGTTCTCGCCAATCCCATTTCGTCTGATCCCCTCACTCCCAATTTGAAGATTGTGGGCGGAGATGCGGTGGGTCGGTTTTTGGCAGGCCTATCGACCGATGACTTGCTGACGGAAGTATCATCGGCGACTTCGGTGGTTCCGGGGGTGGATGTGTTGACGGGTGAGGCGACGAGCGATCGCCGCCTGCTGCGGAATGATCGCTATGAGGAGTTGTTGGCAGCGGCCCTGGCTCGCTTTGGCTACAAGAGCATTGCGCCGTTGGTGATCAACGTGCCCACGACGACGCTGGATCCGTTGACGGGGATTCGATCGCTCTCGGGCAGCATTGGCGATGACAACCCGATCGTTGGTTACGAGTTGGGGATTCGCGAAACCTCGACCCTCACCGCCAATCTCACCGGCTTGAACGCGGACGTGGATCTTTCCCTTTGGCAAGATCTGAACAAGAACGGCCTGTTTGACCCCGAAGAAGAGCTGGATCTGTCTGAAAACGAAGGCAATGCCAGTGAGTCGTTGCAGGCTAACCTGTTCCCCGGCAAGTATTTCCTGGATGTCTATCAGTTTGAAGGCAACAGCAGTTTCAATCTGGCGCTGACCCAGACCCCGCTAATTACCCCGGCCGACGCGATCGGCTTGGCCCTGGGTGGTGCGGCCAATGTGGGATCCCTGGGGGGCGTGGATGAAAAATCCGGCAACCTGACTCCCGGTAAGACGGATCTCTACCGGTTTGCCTTGGATACGAACCGCGACTTTGGCATTTTCCTCGAAAAAACCAACGCGCCCGCAACGGTGCAACTGTTCCGCGACCTGAACAACAACGGTCGCACCGATGGTGGGGAACTGCTGCAAACCGCCACCACCACCGCCGGCCAAACGGGCGAAATTTACTTCCCCAACCAAGTGGCTGGCACGTACTTTGCCCGCGTCACCTCGGCCGCCAGCACGCCCTACAGCCTGAGCTTTGAAGCCCTGGGCAGCAGCTCCACCGGCTCGGAAGTGATCGAGTCCGTTGCGCCGGGCCAATCGACTGCCGGGGCCATTTCAGCGACCAGCCCCCTGAACCCGACCCGGACCGGCGGTGCGCGATCGCAAGACTTCCTGCTGACGGATGTGGTGGGCAACCAGCAAGTGAATGTGGCCGTGACGGGTCAGGGCAACTTTGACGCGGCGGTGCAGATTATTGATGAAGCCACGGGTCAGGTGGTGGCCGAAAACGACAACAGCGGCCCCGCCACCAAGAACGCGGCGATCGGCTTTGCGGCCAAACCCGACACGGACTACACGATCCGCGTCACCAGCTTTGCCACGGGCGGCGCGGCCGTGGGTGACTTTAGCGTGAATGTCACCGGTTCCAACACGGTGACGGGTAGCCTGGGTCTGGGCCAAAGCCTCGGCGGGGCGCTGACGGCCGGCTCGATCAAGACCGACGGTTTCTACCGCGCAGACTACAATCTGACCGGTCTCACGCCGGGTCAAGCATTGCAACTGAGCCTGGATTCCGGCGCGTTTGATGCCTACTTGGAAGTGATCGATGCGGCTTCGGGCCTGGTGGTGGCCGACAACGACGACATCAGCTATCCGAACAACACCAACGCTCGGCTGACCTTTACACCGGCGGCGGGCACGAATTACTTGGCACGGGTGAGCAGCTCGATCGAGGATCAAACCGGGGCCTTCACGGTGGCCGCCGCACCGGGTAGCACCGCAGTCCCACGCGCTCGCCCCAGCCTGCCCTCGTACCTGGGAGTGATTAAGAGCGACGCAGTGCGTACGGAGGTACAAACGCGGGCGGCGGATGAAACGCTCGATCGGGCTGATTTCCTAGGCATCTACACCGCGATCGCCAGCGATGGCAGCGTCGATGCAAACGAGAAAGGCGACCTCGAAACCCTCTCGCGCGAAACCGATGCCTTCAGCACACCTGAGCCAGTGCGCTACCTCGCCTCCAAGGTCTCCGACGGCGCAACGGCCGCCATGGATGGGAACACCTTCACCAACACCATCGTGGGCAACTGGTTCCTAGGAACCGTGCGCCCAGACCCGATTTTTAAGGATGAGGACGAACCAGCAGCCAAGAACTTTGTTTACCAGCCGGTGCAAGGGACGCTCTATGGTGGTAAGGGCCAACCCATCCTAGGAGACTTGGCGCAAGATCCCTTTGGTAATTGCTATTACATCGCCGCGCTGGGATCAACGTTTAGTCGCCAAACGCTCGGCCCCTCGTCGGTTGAAGCACCGTTCCGAGGTGTGGGCACGTCGCAGGTGATTCAGAATGCCATTACGAACAATGGTGATCAAACCTATACGGTGCGGTTCTTCAACAGCGACACCGGCCGTGCCGAGTATGTCACCGTTGACCAGACTTTCATCACGGCGGATGACAAGATTGCGGGGTCTACGCGAACGCAAACTCCCAGCGATCCGAATAACGTCCTGTGGCCGGTGGTGATGGAGCGGGCCTTTGCCCAGTGGCTCGGTAGCTACGACAAGATGGGCAATGGCGGTTCTGAAGCCCAGGCCCAAGGTCAGGTGATTGGCGGTAAGGCCCAGCGCTACACCAACAATCCGGAAGACGATCGGGGGTATCCTGCCTACTCCTTCGAGACCATCCAACAGGCCTTTGCGGCGGGTAAATTAGTCACGGCTTCCACACCCAAAAAGGTCTCACTCCTGTACGGTGGCCATGCCTACACCGTGACGGATGCTTTTGAGGAAGACGGACAACAGTACGTGGTGGTGTATAACCCCCATGGTCAAGACAACGGCGGCAGTGCTGGCGTGAGCGGTAATGCTTCGGCGACAACGGAACCGCGTGAGGACGGCTTTATTCGCCTGACCTATGAGCAGTTCCGATCGGAAGCGGAGGACGTGGCCGTCTTGTAGGAGTATTGGGGGCCATGGCCCCCTGATTTCGCTGTTGATGACCGCTGCCCGATCGTGATTGCGATCGGGCAGTGGCGATCTAAGGATTAACCGTTGATTAACCCATGAGATTGAGGATTTCGTGGGCGGCCCGATCGGTTGCGCCCTCGCCGCCGAGCCGATCGCGCATTTCGGTGTAGTCCCGTTGCAGTTGGGCGGCCCGATCGGGTTGCAGCAGGGCGATCGCGGCTTCGGCAATTCGATCGGGGTTCGCGTCTTCTTGCATCAGCTCCGGCACGATCGCCCGCTCCGTCACCAGGTTGGGCGGCGACATGAACGTAATCGAGAATTTCAGAATCTTGCGGGCAATCCAGGCGGTGATCGGGCTGACCTTGTAGATCACGACCTGGGGTACTTTCAGCAGCGCCAACTCCAGATTCACCGTGCCGGATTTGGTCAGGGCCAGGTCGGCGGCGGCCATGGCCGTGAGGCTGTCGCTAACCATCTCCGCTTGCAGGCCAAATTCACCGATCGCCTGGCCGATCGCCGCTCGATAGGCCGGCAGGGAAACGGGAATCAAGAACCGCGCCTTTGGGTATTGATCCTGCACCTGGCGGGCGGCGGCGAACAGGCTGGGCATCAGCAGCTTCAGTTCCTGGCGGCGGGAGGCGGGCAGCAGCACCACGGCTAATTGGTCGGGCCCCAGCCCCAGATGCTCGCGGGCGGTGGCCCGATCGGGCGCGAGGGCCAGGCGATCGATTAGCGGGTGGCCGATCCACTTCACCCGGGCGCTGTAGCGTTCGTAATACGTAGCTTCCTGGGGAAAAATCGCCAGAATTAAATCCGTCAGCCCCACCACTTGGGTTGTGTTGCGATCGCCCAGGGACCAAACCCATTCCTGGGGCGCAATGTAGTAGGCCGTGGGTACATCGGGCAAGTGGCGTTTAAAGAAATGCCCCATGGCTAAATTGGGGCCGATGTAGTCGATAAACACGGCCACATCGGGGGGATTTTGGCGCAGGGCCGCCTTGGTTTGCCACTGCAATTTGAGGGTGGGAATCACGAAGGGCAGGGCTTCCCACAGGCCGATCGAGCCGATCGCGCTGGTATCAAAAATCAGTTCCGCGCCGGCCGCCGCCATCCGCGGCCCACCCAGGGCCGTGATTTCCAGCGATCGCCCCCGATCGGCCGCCGCCCGTTGCAGGGCTTGGATCAACAGCGCCCCTTGCAAATCGCCCGATACCTCACCGGTGCTCAGAAAAACCCGCAACGGCCGGGGCGGCGCACTAGTCATGGTGTCCCTTGCGCTTGCGGCCGGTCATTGGCCCCCGCGCCCCGGCTTTCGACTCCTGCAAAAAGCGCACCAGATGTTGCAGCGCCTCGCACTGGGGCAACAACTGCAACTCCTCCAGGGCCTGGTCTAGGGTGGCGCTCGATCGATACAACACGCGAAAGGCCTTGTGCAGAGTTTGGGTGGTTAGCCCCGCATCGAGGTCATCGTAGCCCGCGCGTTTCAGGCCCACCCGGTTGAGGGTGCGGACTCGGCCCGGGCTGCCTTCCACCAACATGAACGGCGGCACGTCCCGATCGATCCGGCTCATGCCGCCGACCATGGCCAGCCGCCCAATCCGCACAAACTGGTGAACCCCCAAGACCCCGCCGATCGTCGCCCGCGATTCAATCCGCACATGGCCCGCCAGGGCGACCCCGTTGGCAATCACCACGCCGTCCTCGATCGTGCAGTTGTGGGCCACATGGCTACAGGCCATCAGCAAGTTGCCATCGCCGATTTGGGTCACTTCCCCTTCGGCGGTGGCCCGGTTGATCGTCACGTACTCGCGAATTTTGTTGTCGTCGCCAATCACCGTCCGGCTTGGCGCGCCTTGGTATTTGCGATCCTGTGGCTCTGTGCCGATCGCGGCCCCCGCAAAAATTTGGTTGCGTTGTCCGATCGTGGTGTGACCGTCAATCACCACGTGGGGCCCAATTTGGGTATTCGCCCCGATCGACACTGCTGCACCAATGACGGCATAGGGGCCAACCGTCACGGTGGGATGGAGTGTTGCGTCGGGATGAACGATCGCTGTTGAATGAATCGCTGCTTGCATGGAATCAGTGCGATCGTGCTGCCCTGACACACTAATACGTTTAGCCAATGCTGAAAAGTCTAGTCCACCAAAGAGAACATCAACTCACCTTCACAGGCCAGTTGCCCGTCCACTTCCGCGCGGCCGTGCATTTTGCCAAACCGCTTTTGCTTCACCCACAGCAGTTCCACGGTCATGATCAGTTGATCACCGGGAACCACCGGGCGGCGGAAGCGCACCTTATCAATACCACCAAACATGAACAATCCTTGGCCAGGGTTGTCTTGCATTTGGGTCAACACGACTCCCCCGACCTGGGCCATGGCTTCCACAATTAAGACCCCGGGCATAATTGGGCGATTGGGAAAATGGCCCTGGAAGTGGGGTTCGTTGAAGGTGACATTTTTTAGGCCCACGGCCCGCTTACCGGGAACATAATCGGTGATTCGATCGACCAGGGCAAACGGATAGCGATGGGGCAGGAGCTTGTGAATCTCTTCGATCGAGAAGCTCGTGGGCCCCTCGGAATGGCCGGATTGATCCGTCACGGTTGCGTCCTGGGTCTGGGAAGTCACAACGGGTTCTGGCGCAGAAACAGTAGACATAGGACGTAACAACCTAAACAACGGGCCGGTCAGCGATCGAGATGTGGGCGGCGGCTGGGGCGGGCGGGCGGTAGGCCATCAAGCCAAGGTCCAAATGACCCCATACAACGCCTCGGGCCTGGAACCCTAGGCCGACACCGGCACTGCAACGGGCTGGAGGCGAGCCGCGAGGGCCGTCACCAGTTGTCCATGCAGACGATGGCTTGCCTTGTAGGCCAGGTAGTGGGCGCGGGGAATTGCGCCGAGCAGGCTCAAATCGCCAACTAAGTCTAAGATTTTATGACGCGCTGGCTCATTTTCATACCGTAGGGGCGGATTCAGCCAGCCCGCTTCGCCACAGACCAAGGCATTATCGAGGCTGCCCCCACGGATCAGGTTGGCGGCCCGCAGTTGCTCGATTTGGTGCGCCAGGCCAAAGGTGCGGGCAGGGGCGATCTCGCGGGCAAAGCTTCCCGGCTGGGGGTCGGTTTCGATCGGTGCAAAGGCCTCACCGGGCGACCAACTGTGCCATTGGTTGCCGATCGCCGCCAGGGCAAAGTCAATCCCATAGCTAAACCGCAATTCCGGCGAGGGCAGGGCCGCCACAAAGGCATCGCCCTCGCGCACCCAAATCGGCTCGGCGATCGGGCTGGGGTCTGATCGATCAAGCGGCTCCGGCAGCGGGGCCAGGCCCACCTGGGCGATCGCCTCGCACCAGAGCGCCGCCGACCCATCCAGCAGGGGGACTTCTGGCCCATCAATTTCAACCAGGGCCGCACCCACGCCACAACCCACCAGCGCGGCCATCAGATGCTCGATTGTCCGCACGGTGGCAGTGGAGTCCGTGGGCGATCGCAGTTCCGTCGAGAGCACCGTTTGGGATACCCGATCCCAGCGGGCAGGAATCACCGGGCGATCGGGCAAATCTGTCCGCACGAAGGTGACACCGGCCGCCGCGCTGGGCAAGACCCGCACCCGCACCGACGCACCCGAGTGCAACCCCACGCCCGATCGCTCAAACCCCGATCCTAAGGTGTGGATCACAGTCAAGGTCTGCATCACAGTGGGCATCGCCTAGAACCGTTCGCCCAGACCGAAGTGTAGGCGGCTGTCGCCCTCGCTGTTCCAGCCATAATCCAGCCGCACCGGGCCAAAGGGCGTGCGGGCCCGCAGACCCACGCCATAGCCCACACCCCAACCGGGCTTGTCGCGCACCACGGCCGGCTGGCCGGGCACGTCCTCGCCGGATCCCAAATCGCTGGCAAAGTCCAGGAACAGCACACCGCCCACGGGGATTTGTTCCGTCACCTTCAGCAGCGGAAAGCGGTACTCCACCGACGATTGGACGAAGTAGCGAGCGCTGCCCACTTCTCCTTCGTCGAAGCCCCGCACCGAGTTGGTTCCCCCCAACGGAAAGGCTTCGTAGGGCGGCAGGTCGCCAATCACCGCGCCACCCTGGAGGTTGACGGCGATCGTTTCGGCTCCGTCGGCAAAGTTGGTGAATTCCACCGGGAAATAGCGGCTGTAGTTGGCCCGCACCCGGGTGAAGAAAATGCCCGTGAGCGGCACGGCTTGGTCAATCCCCAAACGCAGGAAGGAGCCTTGGGTGGGCGTGAGCCGATCGTTGCGCAGATCGTTGCTCAGGGCCAGTTGCAGCATGAAGATGTCGTCTTTGCCGTCGTCGTTGAAGGCCAGTTGGTTGCCATCTTCGTCTTCGGGGCTGAGTTCACCATCACTATCGACAATCTGCACGTGCTGATATTCCGCACCCAGGGAGCCGCTCCAGGTGCTCGACAGGGGGCGGCTGAAGACGACCCGGCCGCCGGTGCGATCGACCCGGGGGGTGTCGCCATTATCCAGCTCCAGTTCATTTTCGCCCCCGTCAAAGATCAACGAGGTCGATCGCCGCTTGTAGGCATTCACCGTGTAGGAGGTTTTGTTGGGATCACCCGCAATCCACGGATCCGTAAAGCTCACATCAAAGCCCAGCCCCCGTTCCGAAAGCTGGAATTCTGTGCCCAGTTTTTGGTTGTTGCCGCCCAGGTTTTGTTCCTGGAAGCTCACGGAACCGAAGATGCCGCTGGTGGAGCTAAAGCCCACTTCTGTGCCCAAAACGGCGGTGTTTTTCTCCTGCAGGTTCACCGACACATCCACCTTGCGCGGGTCGGTGCCGGGGTTGAGGGTCAGTTGCACGTCTTCAAAAATGCCGAGGCCAAACACCCGCCGCAGATCCTTTTGGATCTGGTCGCGGTTAAAGACGGCTCCCGGCTTGGTTTCCATTTCGCGGAACACGATGAAATCGCGGGTGCGACCGGTCACGGCCGTGCCGTCTTCGTTGGTGGGTTTGCCGTCGTCGTTCAGGAAGGTGAGGTTGATGTCTTCGATCGACCCTTCCGCCACTTCCAGGGTGACGTTGCCATCGGTTCCCACCTTCGGCGACCCGACCACCTGGGCCAGCACGTAGCCGTTGGATTGATACCACTGGGTGAGCTGCTTAATCGCCTCTTGCAGCTTGTTCAGGTTCAGGGTGGAGCCATAGAGCGGGCTGAAGATGCGATCGACCTCGGCCGGTGGCAGCACCGTGGATCCATCGACCTTCACGGCCTGTAAAACGGGGTTCGGCGTGACTTCAAAGGTGACGCGCACGCCCAAGGGGGTGTCATCGGGCACGGCGCGCACGTTGCCAAACAGACCCGTGGCAAAGATGCGATTGATGTCCTCTTGCAGTTGGCTGCGGGTGGCGGTTTGGCCGGGACGGGTGCGAATCGCTTTGTACACCTCATCCTGGAGGGCTTCATCGGCTCCCACTACCAACACTTCGGCGACCAGAACGCGCGATTCGGCTGGTGTTGGCTCGCTGGCGGGTTCGCTGGGGACGGCGGGTGGCGCACTGGCGGGCGGTTCGCTGACGGGCGGCTCGCTGGGGGCGGCTTGGGCGATCGCGCTGGGGGGCTTGGCCCGCGCTGATTCCACCAATGCCACCGGCGATCGGCCCGGCTGTGGATCCGGTGCGGCGGCGGGCCCGGCGGGTAATGGATCCGGAGTGGCAACGACGGGGGCTGGGGCGGCGACGATCGACGGGGGGGCAGACGGCGCGCTGGCCCCGGTGGCCGCTGCCGTGGCCGTCGTTTCTGCTGCTTGGGCCAGGGGTGCTTCCACAGCCGCGATCGCAACCGCCATGGCCGCTAAAACCGGCGATAGGATCATCAAACGAAAAACACGCATACAGTCTTTACCTTAGGACGCAGCCAACTTTCGATGTAGCGATGGAAACAACGGTTCAGCGTCTGATTTCATCCCTGAGATCGCGTCGTACGCTCGTTGCCGTGCCGTTGTTTCGATCGGGACTCGGGATCGATCGAGACCCATCTTACTGAACCCGACCCGCCTGCCAACCGATCGCCGATCGATCACTGATCGATCACCAGCAGATCACCAAAACAGTGCAATCCTACCGCAGGAGCCAAGCCCTTGAGGTGTCCTAATTCGCCAAAACTTTCTCTAGGACTCGCTGATAGGCTCCCTCCACATTGCCCAAATCCTGGCGGAATCGATCCTTATCCAGCACCCGGGCGATCGGGTCTGATTCCTGAGCATCCCACAACCGACAGGTATCGGGGCTGATTTCATCCGCCAGCACCACGCGCCCGCTGGAGTCGAGGCCAAACTCGATCTTAAAGTCCACCAAGATAATGTCGCACTGCTGAAAAAACTCCCGCAGCAGCTCATTAATCCGGCGGGTCAAATCCGTAATTTCACGCACCTGCTCCGGCGTAGCCAGCTTCATCGCGTAGATGCGCCCCTCGGTGACGAGCGGATCGCCAAAGGCATCGTTCTTATAACAAAACTCGATCAACGGCGGCTCCAGCGGCGTGCCCAGGGCCAAGCCCGTTTGCTTGCAAAGACTCCCGGCGGCAAAATTCCGCACAATCACTTCCAACGGCACGATCGTCAGGGCGCGCACATGCATCTCATCGGGCGCGGGGCAATCCACAAAATGGGTGGGAACCCCCGCCGCCTCTAGCTTGCGGAACAGGTGCTCAGACATGGTGCAGTTGATCCGACCTTTGCCCTCGATCGTCCCGCGCTTTTGGGCATTGAACGCCGTTGCGTCGTCCTTGTAGCAAGCGAGGAGAATCGTCGGATCCGCCGTGGCGTACAAAATTTTGGCTTTGCCTTCGTAAAGCTTCTGTAGAGCGGTCATGGGGTGCTGAAGCGCAATAAATTCACCCATCCAGCTTAGGGCGTGTTCTCCCTTTCCGCTGTGCGATCGGCGGGATTGGGTGCGGGGCGATCGGGCTGGAACGGGCCACGCCAGGGCGATCGCCTGTGCCGTGGGGTTGCGGTGTGTGGAATCAAATGTCGCTAAATGCGGCGTGGGTTGCGGTGCATAGGAGATCTACCCAAATGGTCGTGGATGGTGCGACGTTCTCCTATGCACCCCTACAATTGGGGGAGACACAACGGTGAGAGTCTGACCCATGAGCCTCGAAGTCGCCCAACAACTGATTGCTGCTGCCTTGGCTGAGGGTGAAACGTCTCTGAATTTGAGCGAGTTGGGCTTAACAGAATTACCCGTTGAATTATTTTCATTAACGCATCTAGAAGAACTCTATCTCCTCAACAACCAACTAACGAGCATTCCCGAATCGATCGCCCGACTGCAAAACCTGCAAATACTCTTTCTCAATCACAATCAACTCACGAGTATTCCCGAATCGATCGCCCAACTACAAAACCTGCAAATACTCTCGCTCTCAGACAACCAACCAACGAGTATTCCCGAATCAATCGCCCAACTACAAAACCTGCAAACACTCGATCTCAACAACAACCAACTAACGAGCTTTCCCGAATCGATCACCCAACTGCAAAACCTGCAAATACTCTTTCTCGAAAATAACCAACTAACGAGTCTTTCCGAGTCAATTGCTCAACTGCAAAACCTGCAACAACTCTATCTCCACAACAACCAACTAACGAGTATTCCCGAATCAATCGCCCAACTACAAAACCTGCAAACACTCGATCTCAACAACAACCAACTAACGAGCTTTCCCGAATCGATCACCCAACTGCAAAACCTGCAAACACTCTTTCTCGAAAATAACCAACTAACGAGCTTTCCCGAATCGATCACCCAACTGCAAAACCTGCAAACACTCGATCTCAACAACAACCAAATTGAGAGTCTTCCCAAAACAATTATTCAACTAAAAAATCTACAAAGACTAGGACTTGACAACAACGGTTTTGAGATTGTTCCTGATGTAATTACAAGACTGGGAAAATTGATTCATCTCGATTTTAGCGGAAATAAAATCACAAGCCTGGATGCAGAAATTGGTCAAATGAAAGATCTTAAAGTTCTTGATCTCAGCCATAATCAACTAACCAGTCTTCCAACCTCAATTTTCAAACTCCAAAACCTACGTGTCCTCTGGTTGCAAAACAATCAAATCAGACAAATTGATGAGGGTCTAGATCATTTGATCAATCTTCAAGAAGTACCAGAGTCTTCTAGCTGGAGAAGAAGCATCTCGAGTCTTGACTTAAATGACAATAAAATTCAAGAAATTCCGTTAAAGCTAGTTTCCTTTTTGAAAGGTGTTTATAACATTGCGATCGATCAGAATCCTTACTCTGCCTATCCGCCCGAAATTGTCGAGCAAGGGCAGCAAGCGATCTTTGACTATCTTGATGAACGGATTGAAGGCTCCGAACAAAAATGGGTCTCTAAACTGCTCGTCGTCGGTCAAGGCGGCACAGGCAAAACCGCCCTGCTGAATGCCCTGCGTGGTCAAGCCTTTGTCCCCACAGACACCACCCACGGCATGGCGATCGCCCCCTTGGAACTCGCCCACCCCACCCGCGCCGACGTGACCATGACCCTGAATGCTTGGGACTTTGGCGGCCAGGAAATTTATCACGCCACCCACCAGTTTTTTATGAGCGAGCGATCGCTCTTTGTGGTGGTTTGGAGCGCCCGATCGGGCCATGAAGAAGGCAAGCTCGACTATTGGTTAAACACGATCACCACCCTTGCCCCCAACGCCCCGATCGTCCTGGTGGCCAGCCACACCGACCAACATCCCGCCGCCTTTCCCGATCGCGCCTTCCGGGAAAAATACCCCCAAATTCAGGCGATCGCCGCCGTCAGCAACCGCACCAACGACGGCATTGATGACCTTCGCACCACCTTGGCCCAGCTCGCCGCCGACCTGCCCCTAATGGGCGAAACCTGGCCCGCCACTTGGTTGCGCGCCGCCGACAGCCTGGCCGAGCTGCCCGACCCCTACATCGGCCCCAAAGCGTTTTATCGTCACTTAGCCGCCGCCGGAGTCGCCGAAACCAGCCGCCCCGTGTTGGCCCGCTGGCTCCATGAGCTGGGGCAAATTTTGTTTTTTCAAGATCGCCCCGCCAACAGCGATTTGGACTTAAGTGATTTGGTGATTTTGCAACCGGCTTGGGCCAGCCAAACCATCAGCCGCGTGATTGACGATCGAGAAGTAGAAGAAAAACGCGGCATCTTTACTCACTGCTGCATGGAGCGGCTGTGGTGCGACCTCGATCGCCATGTGTGCGACCACCTGTTGCGGCTGATGGAACGGTTTGACCTGTCCTATCGGCTGCTGGACGATCGCGACGCGGATCGATCGCTCGTGGTGGAGCGCGTGCCCCACAATCCCCCGCCCTACGAAACCGACTGGGACGCGCTGGCCGACGGGCCGCAAATCGCCTTTCGCTACCATCTCAACTTCGTGCCGCCGGGCATTCCCACCTGGTTCATTGCCCGTCAATCGCGGTTCAGCATCGATCGCCACTGGCGCTACGGGGCCCTGTTTGCCTACGACGATGGCGGCGTGCGTCACCTGGCCCTGTTGGACTTGCCCCTGGGTGAGCGATCGTTGCGGCTGACGGTGCGCGGCCCCCACCCCCAGAATTTTTGTACGTTGCTGCACGACGGGATTACGCAACTGCTGGCGGAACGGTTTCCGGGGTTGCAAGTCACGCCCAAGGTGCTTTGTCCGGGCCACAACGGCCAGCCCTGCACCCACGAATTCGATTATCAGCAGTTACGAACCCGCAAGAAACCGCTGATCGAATGTCCGAGTGCGGAAGAGGATTTGGTGGTCGATCGCTTGCTTTATGGGATCGATCGCCGCACCGAGCCGCAGGTGTTGCAACGGATTGAATCCCTAACGGAAGCAATATCAAAAAAACAAGAAACGGTGCTGAAAAATCAAGCGGAAACGCGATCGGAATTGCAATCCTTGCGCGAGCAAACCAGTCGAGAATTCACCAAACAATTCGCCGCCGACCAAAGCAAAGTCGATCGCTGCTGCCCGACCATTTTTACGATTCAACCCTGCTCCGGTGGCGGTCGGTTCAGCAGCCTCAAGCAAGCGGTGTTGGGGCAAAAACTGGAATTGCAGCTCTATTGTGAGCATCCCGGCTGTTGCCATCCCGTGGAGCAATGCCGCTACGAACTGACCGACGGGGCCCGCTGGCTCAAGAGCCTCAGCCCCCACCTGAACCAACTGGTGACGCTGCTGAAGGTGGTGGCTCCCTTGGCCGGCCCCACGGCGGGACTGACCGCCGCGATCGACAACGAACGCTGGAAAGCCGGCCTGGAATTTACCAAAGAGCTAGCCGGCCAGTTGCCGCACCTGTCGATCGCCGATCTCGACCCGGACTTGGCCGAGGGCGATCGAGGCCGGTTCGATCGCCTAGCCGAGGAACCGATCGCCGCCGACGATCGCCAACTCTGGGCCCTGCGCCAATTCCTGAAAGACCGCGAACCCGACTTTGAGCGATCGGGCCTCGGCAAGGGCGAGTTGCAACTGGTGCTCACCCCGGAATATCACTACCTGTGGCTCTGCCCGGAACACCGCGAACCCTACCGCGGCCGGGAAACCTATCCCCACGCCACCTTCAATCCCTTCTCGTTGGATGAAACCAGCGAACGGGCGATCGGTCTGTAACGATTGGGAAAAATGGGGGGCGATCGCTCGGGAGCAAGGGGTTTAAACCCCTTGTCTGATCACGGTTTCACCCCGCCCACTCGTAGGGGCGTACCGCCGTACGCCCTCCGCCAGGATTGATCGCTTGAAATAAATTGGCTCTCGAAGATCTCGCGTATCGGAGGGCGCATGGCGATGCGCCCCTACGGAAATCGATGGATTACGGAACGGTTGATTTGCCCAGCAACACACCCAATGCCCACTCGTAGGGGCGTACCGCCGTACGCCCTCCGCCAGGGCCTCACGGAGATCTCGCGTATCGGAGGGCGCATAGCGATGCGCCCCTACGGAAATCGATGGATTACGGAACGGTTGATTTGCCCAGCAACACACCCAATGCCCACTCGTAGGGGCGTACTGCCGTACGCCCTCCGCCAGGGTTGATCGCTTGAAACAAATTGGTTCTCGAAGATCTCGCGTATCGGAGGGCGCATCGCCATGCGCCCCTACGGACGAACTTCGTAGGGGACTGGATCGGTCAAGCCCAACTCGGCGAAGGCCGCCAGCCGTAACCGACAGGAATCGCAGCGGCCACAGGAGCGATCGCCCCCCGCATAGCAAGACCACGTATCGGCCCAGGGCACACCCAACCGATCGCCCAGTTGAATGATGTCTGTTTTGCGCAGCTCCACCAACGGCGCAACGATTTCGATCGGCTGGCCCTCCCGGCCCTGGCGCGTGCCGAGCTGAAACACCGACTGCATTGCCGCCAAATAGTCGGGTCGGCAGTCGGGATAGCCGGAATAGTCCAGCGCATTCACACCGATGTAGACCCGTTGCGCGTCGATCGCCTCCGCGTAGGCCAGGGCAAAGCTCAGAAAAATCGTGTTACGCGCGGGCACATAAGTGATCGGAATGTCGGCTGCCATCCCGTCCAAGGGGCGATCGCTTGGCAAATCGAGCTGATTATCGGTCAGGGCCGAGCCGCCCCATTGGGTCAGGTCAAACCGCACCACTTGGTGGGCCGCCACACCGGCCGCTTGGGCGATCGCCACAGCCGCCTGCAATTCCCGGCGGTGTCGCTGCTGATAATCAAACGAAAGGGCGTAGCACTCGCAGCCATCCGCCTTGGCCTGATAGAGCACCGTCGAGGAGTCTAGACCCCCCGACAACAGCACGACGGCTTTCGGGGGGTGGCCCTGCGGGGTCGATCGATCCCGACGGTCTTGGGGTTGGGATTGTTCTGTCGTTGCGGGTTGCTCAACTGCCATGGGTGATGATTCTTGCAAAATCAACCCTATGGTAGGATGTGGCCGGCCGACGCTGGCGGCATCTAAACTCCTCGCCCCATTGCCCCTTCATTGCTGCTGTTAAACGCGCGTGCAATCTCGTAGCGAATCGCTCGATGCCCAAATCCGGCCCGCCCTTGCCCGGCCGAGTCACCATCCTATCCGCATCGGCGCGATCGGGGTGGGCAACATGGGACAACACCACGCCCGGATCCTGAGCCTGCTCAAGGATGCCGAACTGGTGGGAATTTCGGATCTGAATGTGGAGCGGGGGCTGGAATTGGCCAGCAAATACCGCGTTCGGTTTTTTGAAGATTACAAGGATATGTTGCCGCTGGTGGATGCGGTGTGCATCGCCGTCCCCACGAAACTGCACTACACCGTGGGCATGGACTGCCTGCGCGCGGGGGTGCATGTGTTGATGGAGAAGCCGATCGCCGCCAGCATCATCGAAGCGGAAGCCCTGGTGAATGCGGCTGCCGAGCGCCAATGCATCCTGCTGGTGGGGCACATTGAACGGTTTAACCCCACGTTTCAGGAATGTTTCAACGTTCTGAAAACGGAGCGGGTGTTGGCGCTCGAAGCCCACCGGATGAGTCCCCACGCCGATCGGGCTAACGATGTGTCGGTGGTGTTGGATTTGATGATCCACGACATCGATTTGCTGCTAGAAATTGCCAATTCCTCGGTGGTGCGTCTGGCGGCCAGTGGCTGCCGGGCCGCGTCGGGCCAGTTGGATTATGTGACCGCGACCCTGGGCTTTGCCAATGGGATTGTGGCCACCCTGACGGCCAGCAAGGTGACGCATCGCAAGATTCGCCGGATTGCGGCCCACTGCCAGGATTCGCTGGTGGAGGCGGATTTTTTGGCGCGGCAAATTTTGGTACATCGCAAAACGTCGAGCTATCCCACGGGCGATCGCGCTGGCCAGGCTTGCTATCGGCTGGATGGGTCGATCGAGTCGGTGGCGATCGGCAATACGGAACCGTTGCACGCGGAACTCGAACATTTCGTAAATTGTGTGCGCGGCGAGATGCAACCCTCGATCGGCGGTGAGCAAGCCCTGAAGGCCCTAAAAATTGCCAGCGCGATCGAACAGATGGCCCTCGATGGCCAACCGGGCCCCACGGACGAACGCTGGGCCTGGGCCTAGCCGATCGCTATTCGCGCGTCAAATTTGCTGAATTTTACGCAAAACTCGCTGATGGCGGGCGGAGGTTGCCCATGGATCGCCGACGCGTTGTGACCCGAGTGCTGCCCGCCGCGATCGGCTGGGGGATGACCACCGTTTTGGCCCGATCGAGTGCGGCCGCGCCGGGGCGATCGCCCATGGGCCTGCTCCATTGGATGCCCTACGACAATGACTTGGCTCCCGCTGGCCCGAAAATTCTCGGTTGGTTAACCGAAGCTGCCCGCCGCAATCCCAGCTTGACGATCGCGGTGCAGGCGGACTTGCCCGACTCGGGGCGGATGATGCGGGTGGTTTTGGGGCCGCCGTCGGCCGATCGCGGAGCTACGGGGCCGGAGATGACGTGGCTGGACACCGACGACAGCGCCGATCCCCAGAATTTCGCGGAATATTTGCGCTGGGCCGTGAAACGGTTTCCGATCGAGCGCTGGGCGATCGTGATTTTGGGCCACGGCGGCCGGCTGGAGCAAATTAGCCCCGATGACCAACCCGATCCTAGCGATCCCGATCGCCCCCGATCGTGGCTGACTCTAGGGGATCTGGCGGCGGCCCTGCGGGAATTTCAAGTCCGCACCAACGACGGGCTGGAGCTGTTGTTTTTGCAAAATTGCAATCGATCGACCCTGGAAATTCTCACCAGCCTTTGCCCCTACGCCCGCTGGATCTTGGCATCCCAAAAGCTGCTCGGCGAACCGAACGCCTACTACGATCGCTTCTGTGACTGGCTGGCGCAGCACCCGGCGGCCACGGGCCAGGACGCGGCCCGCGCGATCGCCCGGTACGAGTCGCCCGCCATGTATCGCAGCTACTCGATCGTGGACTGCCAAGCCTTTCGGGAGCTGCCCAGCGTGCTGAACCCGCTGCTCGATCGGTTGCTCGATCGCTCCGTTGCGTCGTCCTTGCCACCCGTCGATTACGATCGCCTGCGGCCCTACGTCTATTTCAACGAGGCCTACACCGACGCGCGATCGTTTTTTCAGCTCCTGAGCGATCGGGTTCCCCAATCCCGCCCCGCCCACGCCGCCTTTGAGCGCTGGTTCGATCGGGCGATCGAACTGCACCGCAGTCCCCAGGCCCCGCCCAACAGCGGCACCGGCCTCGGCCTCTGGTTGCCCCAAACCCGCGCCGAATTGCAGCAACGCTACGATCTCCCCCTTTACCAGCAAACTCGGTTGGCAAATTGTCTAGAAACCGGTCTGTTTTCTCGATAAGCTGAGTTTTCCGTGCCAGTTTGGCCAAAGTTGCGTCAAGATTGAGCTTCTGGCCCTCCTGGTGTGTCGTTTGGCAAGGAACCATGTCCGAGCCGTCTGTGGCAGTCCAACCGTTCTACCAGCGTGATCGATACACCCTTTACCAGGGCGATTGCCTTGAAATTTTGCCGACTCTCGCGGCCGACAGCGTTGACTTAATCTTCGCCGACCCGCCCTACAACCTGTCGAACAACGGGTTCACCTGCCATGGTGGCCGCGCCGTCAGCGTCAACAAAGGCGACTGGGATCGCAGCAATGGCATCCAGCAGGATTTTGAATTTCACAAGGCGTGGATCCAGGAATGCCGCCGCATTCTGAAGCCCAGCGGCACAATTTGGATTTCGGGAACCTACCATAATATCTATGCCTGTGGCTTTGCGCTCCAGTGCCTCGATTTTCACGTTTTAAACGACATTTGCTGGTACAAACCGAACGCCAGCCCCAATTTATCCTGTCGCTTTTTCACCGCCAGCCACGAGACGCTGCTCTGGGCGCGCAAAAGCAAGAAGGGCAAGCATACGTTTAACTATGAGGCCATGAAAACGGGTGTGTTTCCGCGCGATCCGCTGAAGCTGTCGGGGCGACAAATGCGGAGTGTGTGGTCGATTCCCACGCCGCCGGCTTCCGAAAAGCTGAAGGGCAAGCACCCGACCCAAAAGCCGCTGGATTTGCTCGATCGGATCCTGCTGGCCAGCACGAATCCCGGGGATTTGGTGCTCGATCCCTTTGCGGGCAGCGCCACGACGGGGCTGTCGGCCCTGCGGCACGATCGGGTGTTTATTGGCCTCGAAAAGGAAGCGGACTATTTGCAACTGGCGATCGATCGCTTGGAAACGGTGCTGGACGATCGAACGGGCGATCGGGCGGCCGGGCGATCAGAATTTGTTAAGCCCGATCCCACATCGGCGGTGCAAAAATAAAAGACCACTTTTTTGGATCGGCTAGAGAGAGCAACCCCATGTCCGACAACTTCCGCAGCCAACAAGTCACTGGCGGCGTTCAGCGAGCACCCAACCGCGCCATGCTCCGGGCCGTCGGCTTCAGCGACAATGACTTCAGCAAACCGATCGTCGGCATTGCCAGCGCCTACAGCACCATCACCCCCTGCAACATGGGCATTGCCACCCTGGCCGACAGCGCCATGGCCGCAGCCCACGAAGCCGGTGTGATGCCCCAAATTTTTGGCACGATCACGATCAGCGACGGCATCTCCATGGGCACTGAAGGGATGAAATATTCCCTGGTGTCGCGGGATGTGATCGCCGATTCGATCGAAACCGTCTGTAACGGCCAAAGCCTCGACGGGATCCTGGCGATCGGCGGCTGCGACAAAAATATGCCCGGCGCGATGATCGCCATGGCCCGGCTGGATATTCCCGCCATCTTTGTCTATGGCGGCACGATCAAACCCGGCCACCTGAACGGCGAAGATCTAACCGTCGTCAGCGCCTTTGAAGCCGTGGGTCAATTCAGCGCCGGCAAAATCGACGAAGCCCGCCTGATGGCCGTGGAAAACAACGCCTGTCCCGGTGCGGGTTCCTGCGGGGGGATGTTCACCGCCAACACCATGTCCAGCGCCTACGAGGCCATGGGCATGAGCCTGCCCTACTCCTCAACGATGGCCGCCGAGGATGACGAAAAAGCCGCCAGCGCCGCCGAGTCGGCCCGCGTGTTGGCTGACGCGATCAAAGCCCGCCGCACACCCAAGCAAATCCTGACCCGCCAGTCCTTTGAAAATGCGATCGCGGTGATCATGGCCGTGGGCGGTTCCACCAACTCGGTGCTGCACCTGCTGGCGATCTCCAACACGATCGGCGTGCCCCTCACCCTCGATGACTTTGAAGAAATCCGCGCCCGCGTGCCCGTCTTCTGTGACCTGAAGCCCAGCGGCCGTTACGTGGCCACCGATTTGCACAAGGCCGGCGGCATTCCCCAAGTGATGAAAATGCTGCTGAATCGGGGCTTGCTCCACGGCGACTGCCTGACGATCACCGGCAAGACGATCGCCGAAACCCTGGCCGACATCCCCGACGAACCGCGCCCCGACCAAGACGTAATCCGCCCCTTCGATAAGCCGCTCTATCAACAAGGCCACTTGGCGATCCTGAAGGGCAACCTGGCCACCGAAGGGTCTGTGGCCAAAATCAGCGGTGTGAAAAACCCCGTGATCACCGGCCCGGCCCGCGTGTTCGAGTCGGAGGAGGATTGCTTGAAGGCCATCTTGGCCAATCAAATCAACCCCGGTGATGTGGTGGTGATCCGCTACGAAGGCCCCAAGGGCGGCCCCGGGATGCGGGAAATGCTGGCTCCCACGGCGGCGATCATCGGTGCGGGTCTGGGCGACTCGGTGGGGCTGATTACTGACGGACGCTTCTCGGGCGGAACCTACGGCATGGTGGTGGGCCACGTGGCTCCCGAGGCGGCCGTGGGCGGCACGATCGCCCTCGTCCAAGAAGGCGACAGCATCACGATCGACGCGCCCAACCGCAGCCTGCAACTCAACGTGTCCGACGAGGAGTTGGCGGCCCGCCGGGCCCAGTGGCAAGCCCGCGAACCCCGCTACAAGCGCGGTGTGCTCGCGAAATACGCCAAGTTGGTGTCCTCCAGCAGCCTGGGAGCCGTCACCGATTTGAATTTGCTCTAGGGACTGTGCGGGGCCGGCCGATCGGCCGGCCCCCGAATCAAACGCTCAGCGCTGCCCTAGTTGCGATCGGGCGAGTTGGGGCGATCGCTGGCTGCGCCGTTGCTGCTGCCATTGTTCAATTGTTGCTGTTGCTGGCTGCGGCGCAGAAAGTCGCTGGCCGCGCTGTCAATTCGTCCTGACTGCTGGCTGTTAAAGTCGTCCATGCTTTGGCCGGGGGCCAGCATGATGTTGCGAATCAAGTCCTGTGCTGACACGCCGGAACCCTGGACGACTTCGTTTGGACGAACGTCACCGGTGGGGTTGGCGTTGGGATCGCCCAATACGGAGGACTGGGCGGCAGCAGGACTGCTGGAAAGCATCGCGCTGGTGAGAGCAGCGGCGATCGCCCCAGTCAAACAACCAAGGAATTTGATACTCAGGGGGTTGAGGCTCATCGTTCGGCTAGCTCCAATTCGGGGACATTCACGGGCTCGCTAGAATGGGCGAGCAAATCAGCAAGGGGGATGGCTACCAGGTCTGCTTGGTGCGGATCGCCGGAGGTCGATCGGGCCACGATCGGCGATCGCGACGTATTTTTTTCATAGCCCACCAACACGAGCGGTGTCCCCCCCACATCGCCAATCACCCGCATTTCACTGTGAGGCAAAAACTCCGCCTTCGGTTCCCAGTGGCGGCGATTGATGATGTTTTTGGCCGGGGGGAGTGGTACTTCGGTGCGTGGCTCCTCCTCGATCAGCTCCTGAGCCAAACTTAGCCCCGGCCGATGCAGTTCCAGCGCCTGCCGCAACCGAGCACTGGTCTGGGCCAGGTGCGACCCATGCCGGGCCAGCAGCAGGGACATGGTTTTGCGATCGGTCTCCAGGGTTCCCGCATCGGTCAAGCTTGCGAAAATCTCCGCCGACTCTTGCCCCAGCGCTAAAAAATCCGCCAGCCAGTCGGGCAGTGGGGTTTCGGCCCCGGCGGCCTCGCAGCGCTGGATCACCAACTCCGTGGCGTTTAAATAGGCATACTCGCCCAGCATCGTGCGTCCGTAGGGCGATGCCAGCAAACAATCCAGCTTTTCTTGTAACTCTCGCTCCATTCCCGATTTAGCCTGCGTTTTGGGCGATTTCTAAGCCATCCGCCGTTGCAAGAGCGGCCGGACAGCCCCGATCGCAATGACATCAAAAATCACGAGGATTCCCAGAGCCATGCCAAAGCTAACCGATCCAAAGGGGGCTTGCATGACCACACTGCCAAGACTCCAGTCGGGGTGCAGATAGAGGTAGCGAATCGGCTCGATCGCATAGCTCAAGGGATTCAGCACCGCAACCCACTGCAACCAACTGGGCATAAATGACAGCGGAGCCAAGGCCGTGCTGGCAAACAACAGGGGCAAGTTTGTGATGAAAATGGCCGCGATCAGCTCCACGTGGCCCGGCAGCGCAAAGGCTAGCCCCAGGCTGAGGGACGTGACCCCCGCCACCAATAGCAGCACGATCGCCCCGACCACCAGCAGCCCGCCCAGGCCCGGCAAGCCTGCGCCCAGCACCGCCGCCGCAATCACGATCGCCCCGGTTTGGATCAGCGCCAGCAGCCCAATGTACAGCGCCGAGGCCGTGATGATCGAAAAGCGCGACACCAGGGGAGCCACCAGCAACCGATTCAGGAAGCCAAATTCCCGATCGAACATCACCGGCAATCCCGCATTCAGCGCGCCACTAAAGGCCGCAAAGGCGATCGTCCCCGCGCCCAAAAATTGCCCATAGCCCACGTGTTCGCCAAACAGGCCCTGGGGGACATTTTGGAACAGCGCCCCAAACAGCACCAACCACATCAGCGGTTGAATCGTCCCCGCCACCAGGGTCACGGGTCGCCGTTGCAGTTGAATCAGCAGGCGGCGCAGCAGGGCCGCCGTTTCTTGCCAAAACTCCGCCCAAAGGGACGAGTCGGGTTCGGGTTGCACCGGCTGGTCTGTTGGCAATTTTGTAGGCAGTGTTGTGGTCATGGCTGTGATGTTCCGTTGCGTCCAAAGGGCCTACCGACTCAATCCCAATTGTGCTTTGTCCCCACCACCCGATCGGGTCTCGACGAGCCGGCCTGGGTCAACCGTGCTTGATTGGCCACGATCGGGGGCGGCGGGCGGCGATGGCGATTGCCTGACCAGTTCGACCCCCTGTCACCATTGTTAACTATTGCAACTTTGGGGGGTGGGCTGGAATTTTTTAACCTTGACTTTGGATTGATCGGGTTTGGCCTGGGGCCGATCGCCCGATCATCCGGCCCTAGCGCATATTCTGCTTGCGGGCCAGCTTCGGGTCGCGATCGCCCGCCGCCAAATCCGCATCCAACAGAGTCCGCCCCGTCGCCGCCAGATAGACATCATCCAGGCTAGGCCGCGATTGGGCAATCCCAAACACCGGCAATCCCGCCTGATCCAGCGCCTGCCGCACAAGGGCCAACCCCTGATCCCGATCGCTCACGACCAAGTTGATCGTGTTGCCCTGGCTGCGATTGACGATCGCATCCTTCACACAGGGCAGTGCCCTGAGCAGGGTTTTCGCCGTTTCCGCTTCGTCTGGCGGCGTAAACTCGCGAATCCGCAGGGCCAAGCGATCGCCCCCCAAGCGTGCCTTCAACTCCGAGGGCGTGCCCACCGCGATCGCCTCCCCATGATCCAAAATCGCCACCCGATCGGCCAGCAGGTCGATTTCTTCCAGGTAGTGGCTCGTGATCAGCACCGTGGTGCCCAGGGACGGCAACTTTCGCAGAAACTCCCACACGGCCAAGCGGCTTTCGATGTCCAGGCCCGCCGTCGGTTCATCCAACACCAACACATCTGGCTCATGCAGCAGCCCCGTGGCCAAGTCCAGACGCTTGCGGATGCCGCCGGAGTAAGTACCGGTTTTGCGATCGAGCCAGTCGCCTAAGTCCAACAACTCTGCCATCGCCGCGATCCGCCGCCCGATCGCCTCCCGCCGCAGATGGTAGAGCGCCCCATGCAGTTCCAGCATTTCGCGCCCCGTCAGCACCTTATCCAGGGCCGCATCCTGGGCCACATAGCCCAACCGCTTGCGGGCCACGCGCGGCTGCGTCAACACCGACACACCCGACACCTCAATATCACCCGCGTCCGGTTGCGCCAGGGTACAAAGACAGCGAATCGTCGTCGTTTTGCCCGCGCCGTTGGGTCCCAATAGTCCAAAAATCTCGCCGGGATTCACGTCCAGCGAAAGATTATTTACCGCCGTAACTGAACCGTAGCGCTTATGCAGGTTCCGAATCGCAATTGCAGGGGTCATATACCGCGCTATATCCAGGGGCGATCGCCCGCACCCAAGGCCTGACTAATGGTATCGAATACAAATCATCATCCAGTTTAAACATCTCGCTCAACTGGATCTCGCTCAACTGGATAACGGATGCCGGGTTCATTCTAAACTGCGGGGCCGCTACGCACGGCCCCAGCCCGATCGCCCTAACCGCCCAGTCGCTTGGCCAGCAGCTTGGCCTTCAGCCCAAACTCGATCGCCTCCAGCAGCTTTGTCATCCCCGTGGTATTCACCATTTCCGGGGCGATCCCTATTTTCTTGGCGGACTGGATCGCCTTTTCCGTCAACGAGTGGCTGGCATAGCCCGTCACAATAATCACCAAGTCGGCGCTCGAAATATGACTTTCGCCCTGTTGCGCCATATTGAGTCCCGCCTGGGCCGTACACCAAATCAGTTCGACCTTGGACTCTCGCAGGCGGTTGCGCACGGCGGACTCCAGCCGATCGTGCCCCCCAAACACCACCACTTTGCCGGCCAAATCTGCGTAGGGATTCGGGCGGCGCTCGGACGACCGGTGACGCGTTTGGGGGCGCACATCGGGACTGCGTTCCACCCGCGCCCGATTCTGCATCGCTTTTTCATAAATAAACATCAGCGTTTGGTCATCGGTGCCCCGTCGCTTGGCCACCGGGCCTTCTTCGCTGTGTTGATTGATCTGATCCATCAACGCATCGAGCACCTCCGTCAACGCATCGATCGACTTCAGATCATGCACATATCCCCGAATCGCCACCGCCGCATCCGTCGCGCTATAAAAATCCTGCTGGTCACGAATCATTTCCAGCAGGTCTTCTTTTAGCTCATAGCGCCATCGGTTGGTTTGGTCGAGTAAGCGTTCCTCAATCAGTCGTTCCTCTTGCAAAATCAGTTGCCGATCGGCCGCTTCCGACGCGAGGCGAGGCGCATCGGCCAACTGTTCCAAAATATCGGCTTCCTTCTCCTTCAGTTTGCGACGGGTTATGCTATCGCCAAATTCATCGGCGGGTAAGTCTCTCAGGGTGGTTTGCACCTGGGCTAAAACGGCATTCAGGCGGGTTTCGATTTCCGACAGGGCTTGTTGGTAGTATCCATCTCGCTGTTTTTCGAGGCGTTTTGATTCGAGTTCTACTTTTGCGGCCGAGATCAGGTCTTGGACGGAGCTTTCGAGTTCGTTGAGTTCTGTGATATCCATGGGAAGACTCCTATCACAACGGCTGGGCGATGCGGCGGCCATTGATGGTTTTAAACATGACTTAATCCTATCGCTTCCCTTCGACGGTGCGTGACAGGCTGGGTTTCAGAAATGGCTTTTGGATCGATGGTCTCAAACCCTTTGTGCTGGGCTGGTTCGATCGCGCCTGATCGAAGTTGGAGCCTGCACCGGGGATCGCGATCGATCTCATTGATCAGCACCCTTAACCGGAGGATGGCCGGTTGCCGAGACCCTCGTTCTAAAATCCATCGGTCTAAAATTTAAAGCTCTGCCATTCATTCCTCTGCCATTCACTCCTCTGAAATTCACTCCCTCTGAAATTTCTCAAATTTCTGAACTTCATGCTGTATCGACGGTTTGGGCGGACTGAGCTATCAATGCCGGTGTTTTCCTGTGGTGGGATGCGCTACCAGCAGGCGTGGCAGGATTTGCCGCCGGAGCAGATTGAAGCGGCGGGGCAAGACAATTTGGCGGCGACGATCGAGCGATCGATCTCGTTGGGCATCAATCACATCGAAACGGCCCGGGGCTATGGCACTTCGGAGATGCAATTGGGCTGGGTGCTGCCCAAATACCCGCGCGATCGGTTGATTGTGCAAACGAAGATTGGCCCCAGCGCGGATCCGGCGGACTTCGAGCGCGACTTTGAGCAGTCCATGGGCTTGCTAAAGCTGGACTATGTGGACTTGTTGGGCATCCATGGGATCAACACGCGGGAGCATCTGGAATGGACGCTGCGGCCGGGCGGCTGTTTAGACCGGGTGCGCCGCTGGCAGCAGGAAGGGCGGGTGCGGTTTGTGGGATTTTCGACCCATGGGCCGCTGGATGTGATTGTGGAGACGGTGCGATCGAACCAGTTCGATTACGTCAACCTGCATTGGTATTACATCAACCAAACCAATTGGCCGGCGATCGAGGCCGCCACCCAACTCGATATGGGCGTGTTTATCATCAGCCCGGCCAACAAAGGCGGCTTGCTCTATGAGCCATCGCCCAAGTTGGTGGAGTTGTGCAAGCCCCTGAGTCCGATGGTGTTTAACAACTTGTTCTGTCTCAGTCACCCGCAGGTGCATACCCTGAGTTTGGGGGCCGCCCGCCCGAGTGATTTTGATGAGCACCTGAAAACCCTGTCGTTTTTGGATCAGCCGGGGCAACTGTTGCCGATGATTACCCGGCGGCTGGAGCAGGCGGCGATGGAGGCGTTCGATCGCGAGTTTGGCCCCGGCGAGGGCAAAACCTGGCTGCGTACCTGGGAGCAGGGCTTGCCGAAACCGGAGGATGTGCCGGGCTATGTCAGTGTGCGGACGATCGTGTGGCTCTGGAATCTGGTGAAGGCCTTCGACATGGTGGCCTACGGCAAAATGCGCTACAACCTGCTGGGCAACGGTGGCCACTGGTTTCCGGGGGTGCGGGGCGATCGGCTGGCGGAGCTGGATTTGCGTCCCTGTTTGGCCAAAAGTCCCCATCCCGATCGGGTCTTGAAAATTCTGGCGGAAGCCCACCAAATTTTGGCGGGCAGCGAGGTTAAGCGGTTGTCCCAGTCCTAGGGCGGCGTTCGTAAGGCTGGGCTGGCGATCGATTGGGGGATTGGGATCGGCGTGGAACGATCCAAAATCCACGATCGGGCCTAGGGACTAAAGATCGCGGAGGCTAGCGATCGCCTGTTGTTGGCGTTCTAGGCGATCGCTCAGCCTCCGCGAAATTAACTCACACAGCTCAAAAATCAGCGGGTCGGCAATGCGGTAATAGGCGCTTGTGCCCTGGGACTGGCGGAGCACCATGCCCGCTTGGGACAACACCTTCAAATGTTTGGAAGTGTTGGCTTGGGTCAGCCCCGTCAATTCCACGATTTCGGCCACATTGCGCGGCCCCGATCGCAGGCAGCACAACACCCGCAGCCGACTGAGTTCCGACAACACCTTGAAATAGTCAGCGACAAAAGCCAGGGCATCTAGTTCCGGGTCAAGGATGTTGGCCATAGGACTCGAGGTTCCGAAAAAGAGGTGAACAGGGAGGAGTGGGGAGTTGTAGGAGCGGGCTTCGTAATCTCAAGGGAGGCCGATCGCGCAGGGCAGGGCGTGTGTCCTCGCTGCGATCAACACATCAGGATGGATCAAGTGGTCATGCGAAGGAAAATCTAGCGCATTCAGCGATCCATTCGGTCACTCAGGGTGTAACTGCGGCGAAATGCACACGTGCCCCGGCTGGCGGATTTCGCGGCTGGTGCTTTCGCGGGGGAGACGGTCGATGTGTGGACAACTGACGCAGGGACGGCCGCTGGGACGGCGACGGCTTGGCTGATTTGGCCTATTGACATAGCCTAATTATAACTATATGGTTATATTAATTGAGTAGTTTTATTGCAACGATCGAACCCTTGGCTAAAAGAGTGACCGTCATGGCAGTTTCGATCGATCCCGGTTTCAATTGGGTTCAACGCTGTCCTCATCAGAGCCTCCATCATGTTGTTTCGGCAATTATTTGATCGAGAAACGAGCACCTACAGCTATTTGATCGCCGATCGCGATCGCCGCCAGGCCATTTTGGTGGATCCCGTTTTGGAACAGGTTGATCGCGATCGCCAACTGCTTCAGGAACTGGATTTCACCCTGGTGGCTTGTCTGGAAACCCATGTCCATGCGGATCATGTGACGGGGGCGGGGCGGCTGCGCGAGCTGACGGGTTGCCAAGGAATTGTGCCCGTGGGGGCGGAGGTGGCCTGTGCCGATCGCTGGTTGACCGATGGCGACGTGTTTTGGGTCGGGGCGATTCCGGTGCAGGCGATCGCCACCCTGGGCCACACGGACAGCCACCTGGCCTATTGGGTGAATCACACGCACTTGCTGACGGGAGATTCGCTGCTGATTCGCGGGTGTGGGCGCACGGACTTTCAAAGTGGCGATGCGGGGCAGCTTTACCAGTGCGTGACGGAGGTGCTGTTTGCGCTGCCGGAGGAGACGTTGGTGTATCCCGGCCATGACTATCGCGGCTTTTCGGCTTCGACGATCGGGGAAGAAAAGCGCTGCAATCCGCGTTTTGTCGGGCGCGATCGAGCGCAGTTTGTGGAACTGATGCAAAACCTGGGGCTACCGAATCCGCAAAAGATGGCGGAAGCAGTGCCGGCTAATCAACAATGCGGCAAGGTGGCGACGGTTTAGCCCGGGGTTTTCGCCTGAATCTCCAGATTTCAACGATTTCAGACCTTAACGACTTCTATTCATTACCGAATTTCTGAGCTATGACACGAACATTTGAACCCGAGATGACTTCTCAAGGAATGATGACCCAGACGGCTGCCGATGCTGGGCCAGGGACAGACCCCCGGCAGCGAATTTCGCCCCAATTGTTGAAGGAATGGCTGGCGGCCGATCGGGTGATTGTGGTGGATGTGCGCGAGTCGGGCGAGTTTGTGGGCGAGCGGATTCCCGGTTCGCTGTCGATGCCCCTGAGTGTGCTGGATGTGCCGGCCCTGGCGGCGACGATCGAGGATCATCCGGTGGTGCTGTGCTGCCAAACGGGGAATCGATCGGGTCAGGCGGCGGCCAAGCTGCTGGCGGCGGGAGTTGCCCCAGCGATCGACCTGGCCGGTGGGCTGAATGCTTGGAAAGCGGCGGGCTATGAAACGGTGGTCGATCGCAACGCGCCGATTAGCCTGATGCGGCAGGTGCAAATCGTTGCCGGGTCGCTGGTGCTGGTGGGGACGTTGTTGGGCGCGTTTGTGTCGCCTTGGTTCTTGGTGTTGAGTGGGTTTGTGGGGGCGGGGTTGACCTTCGCGGGCATCACCAATACCTGCGCGCTGGCGATGCTGTTGGCCAAGCTGCCCTATAACCAAGTGCGCCGCACCGACGGCTAGGACGCTGATTCCCGCTCGATCGCCCGATCATCAATCGGGCAATCACCAATCGAGCGATCGCCAATCAATTGCAAGATCACTACACCATCGCAGGTCAGGCTATGGACGGTTTGGTATGGGCGATCGGCCACGGCTTGGCGATCGCGATCGGGGTGGCGTTGGGATTGTTGGGCGGCGGTGGGTCGGTGCTGGCGTTACCGATTTTGACCTCGGTGATGGGGGTGGCGGTCAAACCGGCGATCGCGATGACCCTGGTGATCGTGGGGACGGTCAGCCTATTGGGGATGATTCCCCACTGGCGGGCGGGCCGGGTGCGCTGGCGGGTGGCGGCGATTTTTGGGGCTTCAACGGCGATCGGGGCGTTTTTGGGTGCGCGGGTGGCCGGCTTGCCCTGGGTTACGCCCACGATGCAAATGATGTTGTTTGCGGTGATGATGCTGCTGGCGGCGATCGCCACGATTCGCCGCAGCCAGCAAACCCCGCCCGCCGCTGAGCCAGATCCCCCAGGGGTCGTGGCCCTCGCGGCCTATCCCAAACCCGTTTGTCGCTATTGCTGGCTGTGGCTGGTGAGCGAAGGGATTGGCGTGGGCTTGCTGACCGGTTTGGTGGGTGTGGGCGGTGGGTTTGCGATCGTGCCGGCCTTGGTGCTGTTGGGGAAAGTGCCCATGAAAGAGGCGATCGGCACATCCCTGGTGATCATTGCGGTGAACTCGATCGCGGGCTTGGCGGGCTACGCGGGCCACGTGACGATCGATTGGCCCTTGACGGTTTCCTTTACCTTTGCGGCGGCCTTGGGAACGCTCCCCGGCGCTTATTGGGCTAAATTTGTGCCCGCCGCGCAACTCCAGCGCTGGTTTGGCTACTTTTTGCTGGCGATCGCCTCCCTCGTCCTGGTGCAAAACTATCGGCAGTTGCAGGGAGCCACGCCCCGCGCCGATCGGCCACCCCTCGATCGATCGACCATCGTTTCGGATCGATCGACCCAACCCGCCGTCGAAGCGGCCCGTCGCTGGCCCTAGCGCACAACGGCCTGTTGGCGATCGATCTGAATCAGCGTGCGATCGCCCCGCATCAGCCGATAGGAGGCCGTCCAGGTTCCCGGCATCAACGCCGATCGGCGCGTTCCCTTGCCCACATAGGTAATCCACTGCTTTTGGTTTTGCTCGATCGGGCGTTGGTAGTCCGTGACGATCGAGCCATCGGGAGCCAGCAGCTTAAAGTGCTCCACATCCCCCTGTTGCACCCCAAAGGCATGAACCCAAAACGTCAGGGCCGGGGCCGCCTTGGGAATGTCCGGCGTTTGGAACTCGCCCCGCCAAAGCTCATCCTCCACCGGTTCCTTGGGCGCAAAGCCGCTGCGAATCAAGCCCGTGGGCACATAGTTACGGGCGGCATCATTCCAAACGCTTTGGGGGTTTTGACCCGCCGCACAGCCCGCAATGCGATCGCCCCCCAGCAACGGATCGATTTCCTTGCCGTTTTTGCGAACCGTGACGTGGACATGGGGAAAGGTCGTCATCCCCGACAAGCCAACCAGGCCGAGGGGTGCGCCCGCCGGTACTTGGTCGCCGACCTTGACCCGAATGCTGCCTTTTTTCATGTGGCAATATTGGGTTTGCCAGCCGTCGGCATGGTTGATGATCACGCCGTTGCCACACTCAATGCCGGAGACGGTCGATCGCTCCTCCGCTGAAGACAAGCGGCGATCGTCCATCCCATCACGCATTGCCGACACTTGCCCCGGAGCCGAAGCCACCACCGGTACGGCCGTTTGCGGAGTCCAAAACGGAATCGCAAAATCCGTGCCATTGTGCCCATCATAGGTGAGATGGCGGCACTGGGAATCTCGCTCCCCTGTGCTGGGATCATGGTCGGGATAGAGCAGCACAAAACAGGTTTTGCCCAGTTGGCAATCGATCGGCTGGCGCAGGGGCCGTGTCGGTTGCTGGGCCACGGTTTGTGGGGCCATGGTGGACGATCGTGCTGGCTCGGCCGCTGGTGTGGCGGCTGTTGCTATCGTGTTCTCGATCCCCGGAGGCCGCAGCGTGGAGCCTGAAGGGGACGATCGCCCGATCATGCCATTCAGACTCACCCCAGCCAACCCTGCACCGATCAACGTTAGTGTGAGAATCGGCAAAGACCATGGACGCATTCGATTCACCGTAATGTTTTCGTAAACGCTCTATTCCAGTGTTCCCATGGGTTGACTAAAAGGAACTGGAATTAGTTTCTAGCCTGGGCTGTCATTTCAGGATAAGTTGGTTGACTTCTCGCCTCCCAAGGCATGATCGCAAGGCTCGATCGCGCTGAAGAAAATGCGATGAATTTCTAGAGATTCGAGAACCGATCGATCAAATCAGTTTAGATAGATCAGCCAATGGAGATAGCCCCAACGTCCTATACTCATTCGCTATCCCAATTTAGCGATCAAATCGCGTCGAATGGGTTTGAATCAAATTGGTTTGAATCAAATTGGCTTACATCAAATCGGTTGAATGAGGTTTGTTGAATGGGGTTTGATCGCTGTTGCGCCTTGGTTTGATTAATACCGTTGTCAATTGTCAATTGTTGAGTGCCCCTATGACTACGCCCACCTGCCGTCTTAACTTAGAAACAGGTTCGATCGTCTTTCGTTACACACCAGAAGCCGCCCGTCAGCTCCAAGCCTGTTTGCAAGGTTTAGTCGATTGCCTCAAAATTTCCGCCAGCGCCGCTCCGGGCGATCGGCCCGCGCCCCAAGCCAATGTGGAATATCAACACACCGGCGATGTTTTTCTAGAAGTGTTCTGCAACCCCAATATTTGGCCCTCGCCCTTTGCGGCCAAAGTGTTGATTACCCTGCGAGATGATCGCATTCGGCTCAGCGTCGAAACCGCCCTCGATCGCTTGATTTCGGATATCAACGACTACCTTGAGCAAGCTGCCTAAAAATTGCACCACCCGCGCGATCGGCCGCGCGATCGGCAGAACTGAGGAAAGTCTCAGCCACAGTCACCAACAAAAGCCCCTAGCCCGTTTCAGACCGACGGACTGGAGGCTCGCGTTGTGGGAAATATCGCTCAATCCCAGGGAGTGCAGCGACGATCGCAAACCCCAAGAGCAACACACCGGGGGCGATCCCCACCCCAAGCACTGGGTGCATTGTCATGGCTGCGATCGGTCAATCTATCCGTCGCCATTGGATTTCTGGGATTGACTGGGATTTCTGGGATTTTTGGGGTTTAGTCGTTGCTCCATTCCTCGTGGCTGATCAAGTCGCCCACACAATCGCGGAGCAAATAGTCGCATCGTTCTAGTTCAAACTCTACACAAGTCCATTCCCGAGGCGGAATGAATTGGCACAATACATAGAGCGGCTGGTGACGATCGATATTACCGGTTTCTACAAGATGGCGGGCTTCGTCTCGGATCTCTTCGATCGAGTAGCGCAGTTTCGTTTGCAGCATCATAAAAAAAGCCCTCTGGATGGTCGGTTCGGATGGTTCGGTATGCTCGACTCAAATGCACCCTACTGTAACGCACCAAATTGATCCGTGGCTGTTGGTTAGTATCGGGCAATACTGAACTTTTACCTATTCTTGATCGTGTTCTCAAGCTTTTGCACAATCAGGGTAGTTAAAAATTTTTAAAGAGTACAGCGATCCCGCAACAGTGAGATGATTTGGTTAAAGAACTCACCATGGGCTGATCTCAATGATTCACACCATGGTGAATTCTCGTTGTTTTCACAATTTATTGATTGCCCAGCGATAAGCCTCTGCACAACCCGATCGGGACGACTCACCCTAGACCGATCCGGATGGGTCAAAACTGGTGAACCGGTTCAACCCAGTTGCTTCAGCCCACTCGCCGTATTCTAGATCCACCCATCGCAAGCCCTTCTGTCTGGTGGTCTTGCCTGACAATGCTGCAATCAACGCTGCAATCAACAATAATGCTGCAATCAACGCTGCAATCAACGCTGCAATCAACAATGATGCAACCAACAGATGCGTGGGACTACTCTCTATCTTCGCCCCAAACTCATCCAAGTCACCATCAAAATTCTTGATTAGTGCTTAGCTGGCGATCGTCCGTGGCGAACCCTCCAGCGCTTGCTCCTCAGTGCTAAAAATCTCAAACACCGAGTCCATCATCGTCACCTCAAACACCAACTTAGCTTCGGGGTGAACCTGACAAAGGCGAAAGCTACCCTTTGCCTTGTCAGCATCGCGCATTCCAGCCACTAGCGAGGTCAGACCTGAGCTATCAATAAAGTTAACCTGGCTCAGATTCACCACAATGTGGGGACTGAGTTTGGAAATACATTCTTGGAGCTTCAGGCGGAACTGCCAGGCGGTCGTGATATCGAGCCGACCACTGGGCATGAGAACGATTACCGTCGTGCCATCTTTGGTCGTGTAGGTCTTCTGCTCCATGATGGATCGTTCGCTCTTGGGGGGACTAAGAAGGTGGCTGGTCGATGATCGTGCCTAGGATAACAGCAGATCGATGAGCACCGGATGACCTAATCCAAATTAGGCGGTCAACAGGCCTGTTGCGCGATCTGGCGTGGGACACGGAAAGCGAACAACGCTTCGGTTCGATCATCAAACCAGCGATAAGCGCCAAAAAATTGGAAGCAGCGCTTGACAGGTAAGCCTCCTTCGGATTGTATCACGGCGCTCCTAATGACTTGCGAGGGCCAGGAGCACCGAAAACACCCCAAGATCCTATGCCAAGCCAGGTACTTGGGGCGGGGCGTTCAACCAGTCTTGCGGCTTCAGAAAGACATCGTACAGGGCGGCTTCCCGGGTGCTGGGTTCCGGTTGATAACCATATTCCCAACGTACCAGCGGCGGCAGCGACATCAGGATTGACTCCGTGCGTCCATTGGTCTGTAAACCAAAGATCGTGCCGCGATCGTACACCAAGTTAAACTCCACGTAGCGACCCCGACGATAAAGCTGGAAATTCCGCTCCCGATCGCCGTATTCCTGGGTGCGCCGCCGCTCAATAATCGGCACGTAGGACGGCAAAAAGGCTCGCCCACAGTCCTGCACAAACTTGAACAACTCTTCCCAACTGCGCTGGGCGGGCGCGCCGACCCGTTGGCTGTGGAGGGCAGCGGGGCCTTGGGCATCGGGGCCGCGATATAGCTCGCCGGTTCCGTCTTGATAATCAAAGAAAATGCCGCCGACTCCGCGGGTTTCATCCCGGTGCTTCAGATAAAAATATTCGTCGCACCAGAGCTTGAAGGTGTCGTGATAGTCAGGATGGTGCTTGTCGCAAACATCCTTCAGGGTTTGGTGGAAGTGCACCACATCTTCGACAAAGGGATAGTAGGGCGTGAGGTCAATGCCGCCGCCAAACCACCACACGGGGCCGGCCTCAAAGTAGCGATAGTTGAGGTGCACCGTGGGGATGTAGGGACTTTTGGGGTGCAAAACCATGGAAGTACCGGTGGCGTAGAAGCCGTGGCCGGCGGCTTCCGGGCGCTGGGTCAAAATCGATGGCGGCAGTTGTGTGCCCCAAACTTCTGAGAAGTTCACGCCGCCTTGTTCAAAGATGCCGCCGTTGGTGATGACGCGCGATCGCCCGCCGCCCCCTTCCGGGCGTTCCCAGGAGTCTTCTTGAAATTGGCCGGCTCCGTCGGCGGTGGCGAGGCCTTGGCAAATTTCATCCTGAATTTGGCGCATCCACTGGCCGACCCGCTCGCGGGAATCAGAGGGCGGAGCACCCGCAACCATGGGTTGTGCTTGGCCATTGGCTTCGGGATGCGCGATCGATGATTTAGCGGGGGTTGCGAATGCGGTCATAGCCAGTGTCTAACGCAGTTTGTTAGGGGCTGAGGAATAGTTTGAAAAGGGCGCAATCGGCCAGTCCAAATATCCTCGGGGTTGGGATAGAAAAATCTTGATCCCGGAGAAAAAAAGGCTCTGGCGACGGGGCAAGATATCCTGCCCTCCGTGACAATCAGCGCCAAGATTGCTATTGACCCTCTAGCGTACCGGAGGCTTCTAAAAGTCCGATCGCCCAGTCGTAGAACTTAACAATCTGCCAAGATCCACGAGCGGGGTGGGCTGTTGTGAAGGGGCGGCTGGTTGGGGTGATTGGCGCGGATTGTGCCAAAACCGGCGCGATCGATCCCAACGTTCACCAGGGTTGCCGATCTGGTTCCCGATCGCCCACCGCCAGCAAGCCGGCCACAAACGGTAAGATTTCAAAACCCCCAAAGCCTGAGTAAAAATCCTTAGAATTGCCAAAGCATTCGCAACATATCGTTTGAACTTCCGTTGAACTCCCGTTGAAGTCCCATTGAATTCCCGTTGGAACTCCCGTTGAATTCCCGTTGGAATTCCCGTTGAATTCCCGTTGAATTCCCGATCAGTGCTCGCTAAATTCACGCCGTTTTACTCGCCGGACGTTATCCCACCGCACCCATGACTGCTACCGCCCTTAGCCCCGAAGCCGTCCTCGAAATTTTGCGCCCCGTTGAAGATCCAGAACTGCGCAAAAGCCTTGTGGAACTCAATATGATTCGCAATGTCAGCATCGACGGAGGGGCGGTTCGATTCACCCTGGTGCTGACCACGCCCGCTTGCCCGCTGCGGGAATTTATTGTGGATGACTGTAAACGGGCGGTGAAAACCCTGCCGGGTGTGGAATCGGTGGAGGTGGAGGTAACGGCGGAAACGCCCCAGCAAAAATCCCTGCCCGATCGCACCGGCATCGCGGGTGTCAAAAACATTCTGGCGGTGTCCAGTGGCAAAGGCGGGGTGGGCAAAAGCACCGTCGCCGTCAACATCGCGGTGTCCTTGGCCCAGGCGGGCGCGAAGGTTGGCTTGATTGACGCAGATATCTATGGCCCCAACGTGCCGACGATGCTGGGGCTGGCCGATGCGGAAGTGTCCGTGCGCCCGGCCCAGGGCCCGGGCCAAGACATCCTCGAACCGGCGGAAAACCACGGCGTGAAGATGGTGTCCATGGGCTTTTTGATCGATCCGGATCAGCCGGTGATCTGGCGCGGGCCGATGCTGAATGGGATTATTCGCCAGTTTCTCTACCAAGTGGACTGGGGCGAGCTGGACTATTTGATTGTGGATATGCCGCCGGGGACGGGCGATGCGCAACTGACGATGGCGCAGGCGGTGCCGATGGCGGGGGTGGTGATTGTGACTACGCCGCAAACGGTGTCGCTGATTGATGCCCGGCGGGGCTTGAAGATGTTCCAGCAGTTGAATGTGCCGGTGCTGGGGATCGTGGAAAATATGAGTTATTTCATTCCGCCGGATCTGCCCGATCGGCAATACGACATTTTTGGTTCGGGTGGCGGCAAGAAGACGGCGGAGGAATTAGCGGTGGTGCTGTTGGGTTGTGTGCCGCTGGAAATGCCGGTGCGGGCGGGGGGCGATCGGGGTGTGCCGATCGTGGTGTCTGCGCCGGAGTCGGCGGCGGCCCAGGCCCTGAAGGCGATCGCCCAGGCCGTGGCGGCGCGGGTGTCGGTCATGGCCCTGAGTTAGCGATCGGTTCACGGGGGGCGATCGGTCGCTGACCGGCCGGCTGGTGGCCCTCCCGATCGTCCCTGGTTTTGTGTATCCCTTACCCCTCCTTGTTAGCGTTCAATGGCTTCTTCCATGCTGCGCTCCAGTCGCTGGAATCTCAAATCTCTGATTCAACCCTGGGCGGATATTGACTGGTTGCTCTTGCTGTTGGTGACGGTGATGACCGTGATCGGCGGAGTCAGCATTCGCAGTGTCGAGCTAGGGTCCGGTGGCACAAACTGGATTCAACACCTCGTGATGGGTGGCATTGGGCTGGTGATTGCCCTGTGGCTGGCTCGATCGCGCTACGAAGAAATTGAGCGGTGGCGCTGGTGGATCTATGGCGGCATTAACCTGCTGCTGATTGCGGTCATGTTGTTTGGCACCACGGCCCTGGGTGCAGAGCGCTGGCTGACGATCGGCAGCTTCAACATTCAGCCCTCAGAATTCGCCAAGGTGGGCTTGATCATTACCCTCGCCAGCGCCATTAACCAAGAAAGCATTTCCACCTTGCCCCGCCTATTCCAGGTGCTGGGGATCACGGCTGTGCCCGCCGCCTTGGTATTTTTGCAGCCCAGCTTGGGATCGACCCTGGTGCTCGGCTCCATTTGCATGAGCATGTTGTATTGGGGCAATGCCAATCCGGGTTGGCTGGCGTTGTTGGTCTCGCCGATCGTGTCGGCGGTGCTGTTCAATACCTACTTGCCCGCCTGGTTTGCTTGGGCGGCGCTGATTGGGTTTGCGGCCTGGAAGAGTTTGCCCTGGCGGATTGTTGGCACCTTGGGGGCGGTGGCGGTGAATTTGGTGTCGGGCGGCCTGGGCAAGGTTTTTTGGGACGTGCTGAAGGATTACCAAAAGGCGCGGATCACGATGTTTTTGAACCCCGACCAAGATCCGATGGGCGGCGGCTACCACTTGATTCAGTCGCGGATTGCGATCGGGGCGGGGGAACTGTGGGGCCAGGGCCTGTTTAAGGGCACGCAAACCCAGTTGAACTTCATTCCAGAGCAGGATACGGACTTTATCTTTGCGGCGGTGGGCGAAGAGTTGGGGTTTGTGGGATCGATCCTGGTGTTGGTGATTTTTTGGCTGATTTGTCTGCGGTTGGTGTCGATCGCCCAGTCCGCGAAGGATAACTTTGGCTCGGCGATTGCGATCGGGGTGTTGGGAATGTTGATTTTCCAAATCACGATTAACATCGGCATGACGATCGGCCTGGCTCCCATTACCGGGATTCCGTTGCCCTGGCTCAGCTACGGGAGATCGGCGATGCTGACCAATTTTGTCGGGATCGGCCTGGTGCTGTCGGTCGCCAATCACCGACAGCGATTACGATTTTGAGGAGGCAGGCGCTTGTTTACGGGATTGGTGCAGGGGCTGGGAACGCTGGAGCGGCTGGGGAACGATCGGGTAGCAATTACCTGTGAGCCGGAGGCGATCGGGGCGATCGTCCCGGGGTTGGAACTGGGCGACAGCGTGGCCGTGAATGGCGTGTGCCTGACGGTGGAAACCATTTTGGCCAGCGGCTTTGTGGCCGCCGTGTCGCCGGAAACGCTCGATCGCACCACCCTGGGCACGGCCCACCGCGTCAACCTCGAAACCTCCCTGCGGGTGGGCGGCAAAGTGGGGGGGCACTTCGTGACCGGTCATGTGGATGGGGCGGGTTGGTTTCAGTCGGCGATCGCCACGGCCACCTCGTGGGAATTGAGTTTTCAGGCCAGCGATCGGGTGGCGCGCTACATCGTCCCCAAGGGCAGCATCGCGATCGACGGCATCAGCCTGACCGTCGCGGATTGCTCCGACGATGGGCGCTGGTTTCAGGTGGCCGTCATTCCCCACACCTACTCCCACACCAATTTGCAAGGATTGCAGCCCGGTGCGCCCGTGAACCTGGAGGGCGATATTTTAGGTAAATACGTCGAAAAATTGCTGCGATCGGGGTCAGCCCCTGGTGAACGGCACCCTGCGGCCGCAGCCGCTCCGATCACACCGGACTTTTTAGCGGAACATGGCTATTTGTAAGTGCTGGAAGTCGGGTAGCAGAGTCGAAACCGAGTACCATGGATCCCGGCTTGCGATCGCAGCTTAGGGCGTGTCATTTAATGCGATGGCTCGGGGCTGGAAGGGTTGACCTTTGTAGCCTAACCGTCCTAGACAAGGGGCTTAAGCCCCTTGCCCCGAGATCTCGCAACGGCAGGATCAGGGTTTTGGGGATTGGATGACAGGCCCCAAGAGGGCAGCGTAAGATCGCGTCTTGAGATGGTGGCTTGCCAGATCCCAACGCCTCAACAACCCCTCAAAATTGTTGCCGGTCGATTCGACATCCTAAAATTAATACCCGCTGATCGCGTTACTGTCGATCTGTTATGGCTTGATTACGTCAGCCCTCGGGGCCGATCGCCCGACGGTCAGCCCCTTTAACAACAATTTCTTGAAAACGCTGGTTTTTCCTAGGTTGGCATGAGCGATTCCACTTCGTCCGCCGTCATCGATCCGTCTACTGCCCTCAACTCCTTGGCGACTGCGCTGAACAGCGGCAACCCGAAGAAGCAATTGGCCGCCCTGCCAGCCCTGGCGGCGAGCGACGATGGTGTGATTTTGCTGATTGATTTTGCCAAGGATCGATCGCCTCAGCCCCTGACGATCGAGACGATCGACCCGATCTTGGGTCGCATTTGCCAACTGTTGGCCCGGGACGATCGCCCCCAATCGCGCAACTTTTTGGAAGGCTATTACCCCGAAGGCGTGGTCGAGTTGCCGATCGAATGTGGCGCGGATCATCAACCGATCCAAACGGCGCTGATTGAGCAAGACTTTGACCAGGCCGATCGGCTCACGATCCAAACCCTCTGCGAACTCGCCGGCCCCGCCGCCAGCAAGCGCAAGTGGTTGTACTTCACAGAGGTCGATCGGTGCTCCGTGATTGATCTACAAACGATCGATTGTCTGTGGCGCACCTATTCCGAAGACAAATTTGGCTTCTCAATCCAACGCGAAATTTGGCTCGGCGTGGGGCAAGATTGGGAAAAATTTTGGCCCAAAATCAACTGGAAACAAGGCAACCACTGGACCCGCTGGCCCGGTGAATTTACCTGGAGCCTGGAAGCCCCGCGCGGCCACCTGCCCACCACTAACCAACTACGCGGCGTGCGGGTGATGACGGCGTTGATGCAGCATCGGGCTTGGTCTTGAGGGTCTGGGCTGGTCAGATTCGGCGGCGGTGAATGTAATGTCCTGCCCTGATCCGCCGGCCCTGATTAACCCGCCTTGATCCATTGACGACCGCCAGCACCAGACCGCAAGCCCCTAAAGAACGGCATCCATCACACGGCATCTATACACCATGACCAATTGGGACGCGATCGGCCAAACCCTCACCCTCTCTGGGGCTGCCTTGGCCCAGTGGCGACAGGAAAGCTGGCTCGGCCGTTGGATTGGCTCCCTGAGCGCTTGGCGGTACAGCAGTTGGCTGTTGCGGTGGGGCGAAACGCTGCTGGCGGTGTTGGCGGCGACGGTGTTTGGGTTGGCCCCCTTTGTGGAAACGGCGCTGCTGGGGGTGTTGCTGTTTGCCTGTGCGGCGTTTTGGGTGTTGCTGACCGTGACTGATCGGCCGCCCCTCGCCGATGGAACCGAGTCGCCGGCCGATCGACCCGGCCTGTTCACACCGATTCACCTGTTGGTGTTGCTCTACGGGGCGATCGCCACCGTGGCCGTGGCCTTTTCCCCCGTCAAGGCGGCGGCCTTTGCCGGGTGGACCAAGCTCGTGCTGTACCTGTTGTTCTTTTGTGTCTTGGCCCGGGTGACGCGGCAGGAACGGGGACGCGCCATCATCACCACGGTGTATCTGCTGGCGGCCTTGGCGGTGAGTGTTTATGGTCTGCGGCAATGGATTTTTGGAGCCGATGCCCTGGCCACCTGGGTCGATCCCGAGTCCCCCCTCAGCAAAACCACCCGAGTCTATAGCTACCTGGGCAACCCCAACCTGCTGGCTGGATACTTGGAAGCCTCGATCCCCCTGAGCATTGCCGCGATCCTGGCGTGGAAAGGGTGGATCCAAAAAGTTCTGGGCGTGGTGCTGCTGGGGCTGAATGGCGCTTGCTTGGTGTTGACCTTTAGCCGAGGGGGCTGGATTGGGCTGGTGGTGGAGCTAGCCGTTCTGGGGGTGCTGTTGCTCTATTGGTGGAGTGTGCGGTTTACGCCGGTTTGGCGACGGTGGGCGATGCCCGCTCTGTTGGGCGGTGGCACGACGCTGCTGGTGGTGGCGGTGGCGGCGGTGGAACCCCTGCGCGATCGGGTCTTGAGCATGTTTGCGGGCCGGGGCGACAGCAGCAACAATTTCCGCATTAATGTTTGGCAATCGGTGATCCAGATGATTCAGGATCGGCCAATTTTGGGCATTGGCCCCGGAAATGTGGCCTTTAACCAAGTCTATCCACGCTACCAAAAGCCGAAGTTCAGCGCCCTGAGTGCCTATTCGGTTGTGCTGGAGGTGGCGGTCGAAACGGGGCTAATCGGGTTTACCTGCTTTGTTTGGTTGCTGGGGATGGTGGTCTATCAAGGGTGGCGGGCGATGACTGTGCTTCGCCAAAGCCAAAATAGTCAAGGCTATTGGCTGCTGGCGGCCCTGGCAACGATCGCCGGTATGTTGGCCCACGGCCTGGTGGATACGGTTTGGTATCGTCCCCAGGTCAGCACCTTGTTTTGGCTGATGCTGGCGCTGGTGGCCGGGTTTTATCAGCCCCCAGCAACGGCCCTTGCGGCGGCGATCGATCACGATATCGATGATCATCCGGCAACGGCTTGAGTAGGCATGAATCACAACTGACGCAGGGGTTGACGGGGCTGGTTCTCAATTCTGGGAAACCGATCTAGCCCGATCGGAGTCGGATGATTTAGCTATCCTTCCTGTTGCGTAGTTGTACTTATGACGATCGACCCTACCGCCCGCCGCCCGCGCATTGCTGTGTCCTCGAATGAGGTCAATGACCCGCGCTTTTTGTCTGTGACGGGTCAGGGGTTTGATGGAGTGGTCGGCTACGGGCCCAATGGCGAGATTGACTGTACCGGGTCGCTGTTGCCGTCGGGCCAGCACGTGGTGACGGCGGCCCATTGCATCAGCGGTCAGCAACTGAATGCCAGCCGCTATCAGGTTTTTTTTGATGTGCCGGAGGGGCGGCTGTCGGTTCCCGTTCGCCAAATTTTGGTCAATCCCGCTTGGAGTTCTGCGGATCTCGATTCCAACAACGATGTGGCGATCCTGTGGTTGGCTGGTTCTGCGCCGGACTCCGCCGATCGCTATGACATCTATCGTGCATCCGACGAAGTGGGGCAAGTGGCCACGTTGGTGGGCTACGGGCAACCCGGCACGGGCAGCAAGGGTGAACTAGTGGGCACATTTCCCGCGATTCGGCGCGTGGGTACGAATCGGATTGATGCGCTGGGGGATGTGTTTAATCGGGATTCGGGGGTGGCGGTGCTGCCCGGTACGCAGCTTGCCTACGATTTTGACAATGGCACGGAGCGGAATGATGGCTTGGGGCGTGACTTTGGCCTGCGCGATCTGGGCACGGGCGATCGGGAGGTCGGCTCCAGTAGCGGTGACTCCGGTGGCCCGCTGTTTCTGAACAATCGAGTGGCGGGGATCGTGTCCTATGGCTCCACGCCCATTGCGATCGGGGCGGATGTGACGGCGGCCAACGACACCAGTTATGGCGAAATTTTTGCAGCGACGCGCCTGTCCGCCTTCGCAAGCTGGATTGACGGCACGATCGCCCAAACCCAAAGCGGTAATGATCTGCTGATCGGGACCGATCGACCCGATACCCTCACGGGCAATCAGGGCAACGATACGCTCTCCGGGCGGGGCGGCAATGACTTCCTCTCGGGCGGACGCGATGACGATCGCCTAGAAGGGGGCAGCGGCGACGACCTGCTATATGGCAACCTGGGCAACGATCTGCTGTTTGGCGAAACCGGCAATGACAGCCTGTTGGGCGGCCAGGGCGACGATAGCTTGATTGGTGGCGAGGGCAATGATTGGCTGAGTGGCGATCGGGGGACAGACATCCTGACCGGTGGCGCAGGAGCCGATCAATTCATCCTCAACCCCACCACCGCCGACAGCAACCCAGTCTTGGCGGACATCATTACTGATTTTACGAATGAGGATCAGCTTGGGCTGGCCGGCGGTTTGACGGCCGCAACCCTCAGCCTCGAAGCGGGGCAATTGCGCAATACACCCGGCACGTTCATTCGCACCGGAGCCGTCACCCTTGGCTTTGTGAATGGAGTGACTCCCGACCAACTGACGGGACGATTTTTGAGCGTGGGGTAGTAGTGGTGGGTGGCGAGGGGCTAATCAACGGTTGAATCAATCGCCCACACACGATTAACCCCAACGGACGATCGCCGCACCCCAGGACAAGCCTGCCCCAAACCCGGCCAGGGCCAAGGTATGCCCCGGTTGCACACGACCATCACGCACGGCCTCATCCAGCGCGATCGGGATCGAGGCGGCGGAGGTGTTGCCGTAGCGATCCAAGTTGCTGATGGTTTTGTCGCTGGGAAGATTGAGCCGCTGAGCCACCGCGTCAATAATCCGCTGGTTGGCCTGGTGCAGCACCAGCCAATCGATCACCGCCGCATCTAATTCGGCTCGGTGTAGGGCCTTTTCGATCGCCTCCGGCACACGCTTCACCGCAAACCGATAAACCTCTTGTCCATTCATCGTGATTGGCTGGAAGTTGCCCTGGCCCACCGTTTGGCCACTCTTCAGCGGTTGCTCGATCGGCGTGCTCGCCAGATTCAGGACACGGTTCATCGAGCCATCGCTACGCAGCTCAAACCCCAGCAACCCATCACGGGCAGCGGGATTTTGCAAATCCACCGCTTGCAGCACCACTGCGCCCGCCCCATCGCCAAACAAAATGCAAGTGCCGCGATCGCTCCAGTTCACCCAGCGCGACAGCACATCCGCGCCAATCAACAGGGCATTGCGATACACCCCCGATCGCAAAAATTGCGCCACCGTCACCAAGCCAAAGGCAAACCCCGAGCAAGCCGCCGTCAAGTCCATTGCCACGGCCCGACTAGCACCGATCGCCCCTTGAATTGCCCCCGCACTGCCAAACAAATCGTCCGGCGTAGACGTGGCCAACACAATCAGATCAATCTCCGTGGCCGGCACACCAGCCATCGCCAGGGCGCGCTCGGCCGCCGTCGCCGCCAACTGAGTCAGCGACTCCTGGGGTTGGGCCAAGCGTCGCTGCCGGATCCCGGTGCGGGTTGCAATCCACTCATCGGAGGTCTCGACCAACTGCTCCAGGGCAACGTTGTCCAAAACCACGTCAGGCAGGGCTGAACCGCTTCCAGTGAGGGCGATTCCGAAGGGCGATCGCGTTTGCATTAATTCTCCGAAGCAACAACCTGCTGCACGCTCTGTTGATACTGGGCTTGGATGCGCTCAATCACGCGAGAGTCCACGGCCGCCTTAGCCTGTCGAATCGCCCCAAACGCAGACGGGGCACGGGAACTACCGTGACCAATAATGCAGACACCATTCACGCCCAACAGCAGCCCCCCGCCGTGTTCCGCATGATCGACCCGTTGCTTGATGCGTTTCAAGTTGTGCTTCAGCACCGTCACGCCAATTTTGCCGCGCGTCCCCTTGGGCAACTCTTCCTTCACCACTTGCAGCATGGCGCTGCCCACGGCTTCCGCAAACTTCAGCAGGACATTGCCCACAAATCCGTCACAGACTGCCACGTCAAACTGACCCGACAGAATATCACGGCCCTCGGCATTCCCAGCAAAGTGAATAAACGAGTTTTCCGCCAACAGTTGGTGGGCGCGCAGGGCCAATTCATTTCCTTTGCAGTCTTCTTCGCCAATGTTCACCAGACCAATGTTGGGGCGTTCTACGCCGAGCACATGCTGGCTGTAGATCGATCCCATGACGGCAAACTGCTCGAGGAATTTGGGCCGGCAATCCACGTTGGCCCCCACGTCAAGAATCAACACCTGTTTGCCGTTGACCTGGGTCGGGAGCACGGCCCCGATCGCCGGTCGTTCAATGCCAGGAATGCGGCCAAGGCGTAGCAGGGCCGCCGCCATCGACGCACCAGAGTGGCCGGCGGACACCACAGCGTCCGCCTGCCCTTCCTTCACGAGGTTTGTGGCCACGTTGATGGAGGCGTTTGGTTTACGTCGAAGGGCGGTGAGTGGCTCTTCGTCCATCTCCACAACGCTGTCGGCGGGCACAATTTCGAGATTGGGGCCGACGGTTTGGTTTTTAAAGCAAGCCTGAATTTTCTGAGGATCGCCGACTAGCAGAACCTTGACCCCCAGTTCTTCGCTGGCACGCACTGCCCCTGCGACGATTTCTTCGGGGGCATAGTCGCCGCCCATTGCGTCAATTGCGATCCGATCCCCAGTTGACCCCATAGAAGCCGAACACGGTAGAAGTCTTCAAAATTTTACCAGACAGGACGCAAAAGGCTGCTGTTTGGCACTGGTGTTTGCGAATTCTGTTGGGGGATCGGTTGTGCTGGCTGGTTTCGAGCCTGGATGGTGGGGGCTAGGGGGTGGCTGGGAATGCGGTTGATGGGGCTGGGTTGGTGTGGATTGGCCCACGAGGCCGTGGGTGGGGTGGCGCTAGGCTAGAGTTAGGATTTGGGCTGGGGATTGGCTAGTCTGAATCGTAATTCTGGTTGTCCTGATCTGAATCTTTAATCAATGCGATCTTTGATGCGATCAGCCTGATCGGGTCTTCGTGGCTGATCGGGTCTTCGTGGTCTGGTCGTCATGACGCGTATCGATGGGTTATGCCTGATGGTTAGTCGCGTGGCAGGCTGAGAATGCAGGCTTAGATTAGGTCGCTGGATACACGTATATATATTGTCTGAGCCTGTGGATGGCCTGGATGCATGGAAATTGAAGCGGCTGTTCAACGGATGTTTGCGACAGGGCGAGCGTCGGCTTCGGTGGCGGAAGGGGCGCGGCGTTGGATGGCTGTGCCGGATAATACGGCGCGATCGAGTTGTTTGTTGGTGCTGGAGGGGTCTCAACTGGCGGGTGTGGTGTTGCCTCGCGATCTGCTGCGGGCCCTGGCCACTCAACCGGCCCGCCCGCTGGGAACGATCGCCCAAACCGTACAACCGATTTCGTTGCATCAACTCATCCAGTCTGTTTCGACGATCGAGGGGTTGCAACGGCTGCTCGATCGCTTCACGCAGCAGGGGTTGGATATCTTGCCGGTGGTGGATAGCGCTCAGCGGCCATTAGGGTTATTGCCGCTAATGGTGGTGTCTCAGGAGCTGATTCAGCGGCTGAAACAACAGTCCGATGGTCGGGACTTGGCAGAACAGCAGTTGACGACGGCCTATAGCGAGATGCGAGGCATCTTGGAGGCCTTGCCGGATTTGGTGTTGGAAATCTCCACCAGTCGTTCCCATGTGAAGGTGATGCCGACGCAATTGGTGCAGATGGCGGGGGCGGGGGGCGAGATCATTAACCAAATGGTGGATATTTTGACCGATCCGGATCGATCGGGCCCTTGGTTGGCGGCGGCGCGGGAGGCGATCGATCGACAAGGCATGATTTCCTTGGAATATTCCTTGCGGGTGGGCAATCAAGAGGCTTGGTTTGTGGCGAGCATTGCCCCCACGTCGAATCACAGCGTGATTTGGGTGGCGCGCGATATTAGCGATCGCAAACGGGCGGAACGGGCCCTGGCGGAGGCCAATGTCCAGCTCAAAACCTGGATTGAAGCCCTAGAGCGTCGGAACCATGAACTCAAACTGCTGGGGGAGCTGAGCAGTCTTTTGCAAACCTGCCTGAGCGTGAGCGAGGCGGGGCAAACGCTGCCTAACCTGTTGGCTCCGTTGTTTCCCAACTGTAGCGGTGGGCTGTTTCTCTACGACGACAGCAAGGGGGTGTTTTCGCTGATTAGTCGTTGGGGCGATGGGCTGGCGAGTCAATCGATGTTTACGTTTCGCCACTGTTGGGCGTTGCGGCGCGGCCGATCGCACCAAGTGGGCGTGGGAGTCCAAAGTCTTCGCTGTCAGCATGTCCATGAGGGGTTTATCGGTGAGACCCTTTGTATGCCGCTGGTGGGTCAGGGTCGATCGCTTGGCCTATTGCACCTTTGTGCGAAACCGAATCAGCGGTTGTTACCGGACTATTATCCGATGGCGACAGCGGTGGCGGAGCACTTGGGCGTGGCCCTGTCGGAGATGCAGTCGCGCCAAAAGCAAACCTTGGTGGACTTGCAGGATGGGGATTCGCAGCTTTTTAATCGGCAATATTTGGAACGGCGCTTGGAGCGCGATTTGCTGATGGCGGCGCGGCTGCAACAACCGCTGAGTGTGGTGGCGATCGCCCTGGATGGGTTGGCGGCGGCGGAACGGATGTCGGGGCGGGAGGCGAGTCAGCATCTTTGGCAGCGCGTGGTGCTGCGGGTGCAAAATGCTGTCGAGGAGCAGGAAACGCTGGGCCATTACGGAAAGTTTGATCTGATGCTGCTGTTGCCGAATACGACGATCGAGGCGGCCTGTCGGCGGGCCGAAAAATTGCGGCAGTTGCTGTCAGCGTTGGATGCGTCGCTATTGGAGTTTGCGCCCCAGGGGATGGGTGTGGCCTTGGGCATTTCCACGTTTCCTGATCATGGCCGAACAGCGGCGGAGCTGATTCACCGGGCGGATGTGGCGTTGTATCGGGCCCGATCGGGCAAGGGCAATTGGATCGTGCCCTACGGCTTGCCCGACAGCGATCGCGCCTAGGGAGCGGGCAAATTCCGAGGGAAGTCGCGGGGCGATCGCAGGTCTCGCTAGAATGAAGGGCCTAACGCTGTGGCGATGAACCTTTTGCAGATCGTTCCGTCTGGGGCGTTAGGGGTTTGTGTCGCTCCGTTTTGGCTGTCGCTTTTTACTGTTGTTGAGTTTCGGTTGTATGGTTCAGCAAGTGCCCGATCGTCCCCTGTCCGCTGCCGACCCGTCGGACAAAATTTCATTGCCCAAAACGAGCGAATCGGAAACCCTGAAAAAAATTCGCCATACGACCTCCCATGTGATGGCCATGGCGGTGCAGCGGTTGTTTCCGAAGGCGCAAGTGACGATCGGCCCCTGGATTGAAAACGGTTTTTATTACGACTTTGATAGCCCCGAACCCTTCAGCGAAGAGGATTTGAAGGCGATCAAAAAAGAGATGATCAAAATCGTCAACAAAAAGCTGCCGGTGATTCGCGAGGAAGTGTCCCGCGAGGAAGCGCGGCGGCGGATTGAGGCGATCGGGGAACCCTACAAGCTGGAAATCCTCGACGACATTAAAACCGAGCCAATTACGATCTACCACCTGGGCGACCAGTGGTGGGATCTGTGCGCCGGGCCGCATTTGGAAAACACCTCGGAAATTAATCCGAAGGCGATCGAACTCGAAACCGTGGCCGGCGCGTACTGGCGCGGTGATGCCACCAAGGCGCAACTCCAGCGGATTTATGGCACGGCCTGGGAAACGCCCGTGCAACTGGCGGAACACAAGCGCCGCAAGGAAGAAGCCCTGAAGCGCGATCACCGCAAGCTGGGCAAAGACTTGGGGCTGTTTATCTTCGCGGATCCGGTGGGGCCGGGCTTGCCCCTCTGGACTCCCAAGGGCACGATGTTGCGATCGATCCTGGAAGATTTCCTGAAAGCCGAGCAGGTGAAACGCGGCTACTTACCCGTGGTCACACCCCACATTGCCCGCGTGGACTTGTTCAAAACCTCCGGCCACTGGCAAAAGTACAAAGAGGATATGTTCCCGATGATGGCCGAGTCGCCGGACGAGGCGGCCGCCGAATTGGGCTTTGTGCTGAAGCCGATGAACTGTCCGTTCCACATCCAAATCTTTAAGAGCCAGTTGCGATCGTACCGAGAGCTGCCGATGCGGTTGGCAGAATTCGGCACGGTCTACCGCTACGAGCAGTCCGGCGAGCTGGGCGGCCTGACCCGGGTGCGCGGCTTCACCGTGGACGACTCCCACCTGTTCGTCACGCCCGACCAGTTGGATGCGGAATTCCTGAAGGTGGTGGACTTGATCCTGACGGTGTTCAAGGCGCTGCAACTGAAGAGTTTCAAGGCCCGTCTGAGTTTTCGCGATCCGGATTCTGATAAATACATCGGCTCCGACGAGGCCTGGACGAAGGCCGAAAACGCGATTCGATCGGCCGTGCAAACCCTGGGCATGGACTCCTTTGAAGCGCCGGGTGAAGCGGCCTTCTACGGGCCAAAGCTGGACTTCATTTTCCAGGATGCCCTAGAGCGCGAGTGGCAGTTGGGCACGGTGCAGGTCGATTACAACCTGCCAGAGCGGTTTGATTTGGAATACGTCGCCGCCGATGGCAGCCGTCAGCGGCCGGTGATGATCCACCGTGCGCCGTTCGGGTCGATCGAACGCTTGGTGGGCATCTTGATCGAGGAATATGCGGGCGACTTCCCCTTCTGGCTGGCTCCCGAGCAAATTCGCCTGTTGCCCGTGGGCGACAATTTCCGCGACTATGCCGATCAGGTCGTGACGCAGTTGCAGTTGGCGGGAATTCGCGCCACGGTGGATGGGTCGGGCGATCGGCTGGGTAAGATTGTGCGCAATGCCGAAAAGGAAAAAATCCCCGTCATGGCCGTGGTTGGCGAAAAAGAGGTAGAAACCAACAGCCTCAGTTTGCGGACTCGATCCCAGGGCGATTTGGGATCGCTCTCGGTGGCGGCCACGATCGAGCGGGCCACGGCGGCCAACCGCGATCGGGCAGATTTCTAGCCCAGGTCACTAGCCCGTTGCTAGGGATCGGCGCGGCGGGGGCGGGGGCTAATCAACAAACAGCCTCGCCCAGTCAACGCCATTGCCCACCCACTGTCTGACCCAGACCCACTGTCTGACCAATTGTCTGACGGAGTTTGCCGATCGCTCGCCCCCTTAAACTACCCCTCAGCTCAACCCATGAAGGCTCAACTGTATTTCGCGTCGATCGCCCTCGGGCTTGCCCCCCTGGTGTTAGCCCCCAGCTCGGCCCACGCCAATGACTATGATCGCTGCGTGCGCGATCTCCAGGAGGCCAACATCAGCGCCGATCTGATCGCCAGCTCCTGCGCTTATATGTTGCATCCCGAAGATTTGGGAACCTGTGTCGATCGCATTGACTCAAAGACCGATATTTCCGCCGAAGCCGCCCTCAAAACCTGTCGCCAATCGCGCCGCCCGATCGACACGGCCAACTGCGTCGTCAGCATCTCGAGCATCGGCCCAGTGGACGGGACTGCGGTGCTCGACCATTGCCGCCGGAGTTTGCTGCCCGAGCGTTTCGCAAGCTGTGTGGAAGCCCTGACCGAGCGCCTCACCAACACAGACTCGGCCACGGCCATGAGCCAATGCATTGACGGGCGCGATCGGCCGCGCGATATGTATCCCGAATATCCCCGATCGAGCCTCTAAACGCCCGAATCCACTGGGTCTAGCTCCTGAGGCGATTGATCGATTTCCCCGGGAGATAGACCCAATCCCCCAGTCCCCAATTCTCAAAGCCGTGCGCTTTCAAAGCCGTTTGATGCAGTTCGATCGGCCCTGCCATCGGCCCTGCCATCGGTAGTAGCGCGCCGCTAGTAGCGCGCCGCTATTCGCTGCGCCCCACCAGCTTCGGCATGGGAGGAGCCACGGGCAGCAAGTTCGCGTCCTTGGTCACAATATGACCCACATAGAACGCCCCTGCTTCAATATTCAGCGCACTGACCACCACATCGCCCTCCAGCCGTGATGTGCGCGCGAGGGTCAGGCTGCCCTCGGCCACAATGCTGGCCTTAATCGAGCCATGGACGATGATGTTGCCCGCTTTCACTTCGGGCCCCTCGATCGAGCCGGATGAAGACACTTCTAAATCACCATTCACCTCGACCGTGCCGCGCACCGAGCCATCGACGCGCAACCCGCCCTGAACCCTTAAGTTACCTTGAAAGTCGCTGCCTTCTGCCAAATAAGTTACGGAGGGCATCGGCTTTTTGTTGCGTCCAAACATGAATTCACTCCAGAGTCACAATTGAGTTGATATGAGTTGGTATGTTCCCTTGGCTATTCGGGGCTTGCCCTGGGGTAGGGTCTTGGCCTCGATGCTAGATCATGCCCAGGAACTGGGGCCAAACCAACAGCCCCTGTACTGGCTGATGGGAAAGCGTTTAAGGGATTTATGGGGACAGGTATTCCTGGAAGGTACTAGACATAGTATGGGCTGATATTGGCAAATCCCTAGGGAATTTTGACGGGGGATGGATTGCCCTGGGGCCAGAATGCCATGCTGGCCCGTTGTCCAATGCCATGATGGTTACGTTTTGAGATGTGAGATTGATGCAGATGGACTGGCGGTTTCGGCTGGGTTGTGCCGTTTGGTCTTATCCCGGCTGGGTTGGCTCGGTTTACCCGCCGGGAACGTCGGGCCAAAAGGCGTTGCGGTGCTATGGCGATCGCTTCTGGGCCGTGGAGGGCAACACGACGTTCTATGGTGTGCCGGCGGAGGCGACGGTGCAGCGCTGGGGAACGCTAGTGCCCGATGGGTTTCGGTTTTGTCTAAAGCTGCCTCGGGAGGTGACGCACCAGGGGCCACTAGCCGATCGACTGGGGGCGGCGCTGGCCTTTGCGGAGCGGGCGGCGGCCTTGGGCGATCGCCGGGGGCCGATGTTTGCGCAGTTGCCTCCCAGTTATGGGCCGACGATGGCGGCGGATCTGCGGCACTTTTTAGCCGAATGGCGACGATCGACCGATGCGGCCTTGGCCCTGGAAGTTCGCCATCGGGATTGGTTTTTGCCCCTGTGGCGCGATCGGCTCAATGGTTGGTTGCGGGAGTTGGGCGTGGGGCGGGTGGTGTTGGACACGCGCCCGATCTATCGCGGGTTGGACTTGGCGACGGCGGATCCCCAACGGCTGTCGCAGCGTCGCAAGCCCGATTTGCCGCTCCATGCCTGTGTGACGGCGGACTTTGCGATCGTGCGCCTGATTTCGCACCCGGAGGCGGCGCGCAACGAACCCTATTTGCAGGAGTGGCGCGATCGGGTGTTGCGTTGGCTCGATCGGGGGGTGCAGGTTTATTTCTTTGTCCACTGCCCGATCGAGGATCACTCACCCCATACGGCCCGGGTGTTCCAGTCGCTATTGGAGGCGGCGACGGTTCCGGCGGTTGAGGCGATTTCTCCTTTGCCCTGGAATGCGTTGGAGGCACAATCAACCGGGGAGTTGGCGACGGATTTTCACCCGGCGCGATCGCTCAACCCAGGCTCTGCACCCAACAGCCAACTATCGCTGTTTTGAGGGTGAATGCCCCGCCTGCTAACGGCGATCAAATCGACATCGCAATCGATACTGCAATCGACACTGCAACCTACATCAAACCGGCGCGATCGATCACCAAGGCCACACCCGCCGAAAAGGCCGTAATCCCCATCGCCATCCAGGGGCTTTGGCCCAGGGCGATCGCAAAGGACACCGCCACGCCCGCACCCACAGCGGCCGAAATCACACCGGAAACGAGGTCTTTGTGTTCGTGATACATGGGGAGTCCTTGGAGATTTGCTAAGCTTATGGGTCGATAAAAACCACTAATGCCAATGATGCTGACCCAAAGTACCATCCCTTTCTGGCCGGGCGATCGACCGGTGCGTCACCTTGCAATTAACCTTTAATCTTGTTGAAAGTTCTTGAAATTTCGCGATAAAAATTCATATCCAAGCAATGCCTAAAAAATCCCCCAACCTGGCTCAAAAAAACCAGATTGGGGGCAAAAAGGGCGAGTTTCTACTGAGCAATCGGCCCGGGTTAACTAAACATCCGTTAACTAAACATCAATCATCTGGCTGCCTCTAGTGGCTAGACCCGATCGCCGAGGTATTGCTCGATCGTGTCGGCCTGTTCCCAGCCGTGGCGCACGCAGTCGCCCAAGGCCACGCCGCCTTCGTAATTGCTGCACGTAAAGAGGCCGGCCAAGGGTTCCAAGGCCTGATGCAGGGTGGCTAGACGAGCAGCATGGCCGATCGTGTATTGCGGGATTGCCCGTCGCCACAGCTTCACGGACAGAACCTTTGGCGCAACATCCTGTTTCAGCAAAATGCGCCGCACATCGGCATGGACGATTTGGGCAATTTCGTCCTCGCTTTTGTCGATCAGGCTTGGGTTTTGGGCCCCGCCAATGAAGTTAATCAGGTGCGCCCAACCTTGGGGTGCGCGGCCGGCGAATAGGCTGGAAGCCCAGATCGTGCCCAGGGTTTGGATGCCGAGGCTGCGTGGGATTAGGTTGCCAAAGCCCCGGAGCGGTTGGGCAAAGGCGCTTTCGGGGTAGGCCAAGATCACGCAGGCAACGGCGGGATAGGGCATGGCGTTGAGGGCGGTGCTGGCGTTGGGGGCCAGGGGCTGCAACAGGTGGGCCGTGACGGGGGCCGGGGTGGCGAGCACGATCGACCGGGCGGCGATCGATTGGGGCCCGTCGGGGGTGGTGAGTTCGACGTGGTAGGAACCGCTGCTCGATCGGGCGATCGACTCCACCCGCCAGCCGAGTTTGACCCGATCGCCCAGGCCGCGGGCCACCGCCTGGGGTAGCGCCTCCAGACCCGTGCGAAAGGATCCCAACTCACCGGATTTGGGTTTCGGCAAATTGGGATCCGCCGGTGGCGCATTTTTGTTCGCTTGGCGACGGGCCAACAACGTCCGCACAGCCCCGGCGGCCAACCCACCGCCGGCCGCTTGCATGGCGGCCATTTTGCGGAAGGCGGCCGAGGCGCTCAAGGCGTTGGGATCACCGGCATAGACCCCGGAAATAAACGGATCCACCAGCCGTTCCATCGCCTCCGATCCCAGATGGCGGGTGAAAAATTCCCGCACGGTTTCCTCGCCGCCCCGGGCCGACACGGCCGCGCCGATGATGGGCGGCACAAATCCGGCTGCCCCCAGCAGCAACCGCGCCTTGCCCCGATCGCTCAACAGGGTCGAATTCCAAAAGGCTCCGGGGGTCATGGGGATCGCCTGCAACCGCCCGTCCCAGTAGACAAACCGGGGCAGCTTGCCATCGGCGAACACGAGTTCATCCTTCAAACCCACTTCCACCGCCAGTTTCAGCAGTTCCGGCGCGGGGGCGAAGCTGTTGGGCCCCTCTTCCCACAAAAAGCCGTCGGCCGATCGGGTGATGATGTTGCCGCCCACGCGGGGTTGGGCTTCGACCACCAGGGTCGATCGGCCCCGGCCCTGGGGATGGTGCACCAACCGATGGGCGGTGCTCAGTCCCGTTAGCCCCGCTCCCACCACCAACACGTCTACCGAGTGCGATCGATCCGCAGCCCCATCCACTCCAACCGGCGCAGCAACCACCACAGCCCTATCTCCTGATCTAAAAACTCTAAAATCTGATTTGTTGTCAGCGTTCTCGGGCGATCAAGCAACCGACGATCGAACCGATCGAAGGGTCTCGACGCATCCAGATTCATGGATCTCAATTGAGCCTGATCGCCGTTGAATCGCTATTGAATCGCTATTTAACGGTATGACGAATTGGGGATGCTATTGCGACTTTTGGCAACAACATCCCCAATTGCGAATGGGCGGGGGTGGCGGACACCGGCCCGCCGATGACTGACCGAGTTCCTAGCGCCAAGCGGCGATCGGCAATGCGGGCGGGGACTCGGCCGCCGACTGGGGCGATCGCGCCATCAACACTTCCCGAATTAACCGGGCGATCGCCCGCTGGGCCAGCTCGCCCGCAATCTGTTGTCCCAATTGCTGCGTCTCCGGCTTCACCAGCACCCGCGCCGCCAACTGCAACAACTTCATGGAATCAAACCCCGGCGTTTCTTGCAGCAACTGCCAAATGCGTTGCAGTCGCTCCAGGGTTTCGCGCGGATTGTTGGTGGACGCAGGCGTGAGGGTTGGGTGGGTGACGGTGGCTGGGCGGCGCGTCAGGAACTTGCCCCAGGTGTCCGCGAGCGATCGCCAAGCATTTTGACCCGCCGCATCGATCGCCTGCACCAGTCGTTCCGCCACCTGCTGGCGAATAAATTCGCCCCGGTCTGACAACAGAAACTCAGCAGCCCGATCGATCCCTTCATTCAGATCATAATCAGCACTATCCTTGGCATTTCGCAGCAGATTTTCTAACCGATTCCAGCGAAATTCTCCCTCGCGAAACAGCAGATCTTGCAGCGATGCGCGTAATTCGGGAGCCGGATCAGTCAGCAGCCGTTTGGCAATGTAGGGATAGGCTTTGCTGAGAACTTTGAACTCAGGATCCACATTAATCGCAATCCCTTCTAGGGTAACGAGCGATCGAATAATCAGCGCATAGTAGGCCGGCACTCGGAACGGATATTCATACATCACTTCCGACAATTGATCGGTAATACTCTTGAAGTTTAGCTCCGAAACATTCGACCCCAAGACATTGCCAAACACGCCCGACAACGCCACTGAAATGGGTTGCAAATCCGTATCAGGAGTCAAAAACTCCAGCTTCACGTAGTCTTCGGCTAATCGCGAAAAATCACGATTCACCATGTGTACCACCGCTTCAATCAAGCCGTAGCGTTGGTATTTTTTAACGCGGCTCATCATCCCAAAATCGAGATAGGCTAACTTCCCATTAGCCATAGCCAGCAGGTTGCCTGGGTGCGGATCGGCATGGAAAAACCCATGCTCCAGCAGTTGCCGGAGGGAACATTGCACCCCCACATTCACCAGATGGGTGGCATCAATGCCCTGGGCGGCGACTTCGGGCAAATTGGTGAGCTTGGTTCCCGAAATCCACTCCATGGTTAACACCCGTTTGCCGGTGTATTCCCAATAGATTTTGGGCACATAAATTTCGGGCATGGAACCATAAAGCCGTGCGAAGTGCTCGGCGTTTTTCCCTTCTTGGGAATAGTCCATTTCTTCAAAGATCCGCGCGGCAAATTCATCGGTAATGGCGACGAGGTTGCTGCGGATTCGTTTGACGTTTTGCATGACCCATTTGGCCAGCGATCGCATGATGTAAACATCAAGCGTAATTTGCTCCGTTAGACCGGGGCGCTGCACTTTGACGGCGACGGTTTCGCCGGTTTTGAGCTTGCCTTTGTAGACCTGACCGAGGCTGGCGGCGGCCACGGGTTTGTGGCTCAGTTCGGCGAAGCAATTCTCGGGTCGATCGCCCAATTCTTCTTCAATAAATTGATAGGCGATTTCGTTCGGAAAGGCGGGTAATTGGTCTTGGAGTTGGGTCAGTTCTTCGAGGTAAACCGGTGGTACGAGGTCGGGCCGGGTGGAGAGGGCTTGGCCAACTTTGATGAAGGCGGGGCCGAGCTGGGTGAGGAGTTCGCGCAGTTGTTGGGCCCGCTGGGCGGCGTTTTGCTTGGTGCGTTGGGTGGTGCGATCGCGCCAGATGGCCAAGGCAAACATCACGCAGGGCCAAAGGACGGCGATCGCCCGTTTGACCACGGCCCACCAGCGTCCGCGATAGGCCGCGTCGATCGCCTCTGGGTCGTAGTGTGGCGAGTCATAGGACTCGATATCTTCCATCGGATCGTCTGGCGACAATTCTGGGGATGCGTTGGCTATTACTGCTTGAGTCTCGATCGTCGCCTGCTTTGGATTCGTCGCGTCAAACACAGGAGTCATCGCTGAAGTCATGGCGAACGTTGCCTGAACCAGTTCTAGTAACTAATTGTAAATACTAGCTGCCGTCAATCGCCCGATCTCGGCAGCTTGAACGATGATCTTTGTGCGATCTTTGTGCCGTCTGGGCGGTTTTTGCGCCGGGGTTTCGATCGTCTGGCTTGCAACAGGGTCGGCTACGGGCAATTGCGATCAAGCCATGGCTCGCAAATTGGGCCAGGGTCTGGGGCGATCGGCCATCGCGATCGGCCGAGGCAATGAGCCAGGGCGATGACGATCAGCCCTGAGTGATGATCGCGATCGCAGTCCTGATCAAGGATTTCGACGATGCTAAAACTCTAAGGCCCATCGTTCACAATCAGTCAAGATGCCGGTTGCCGATTCCACACCCAACATCATGAATCGTGGGGAAAACAATCAAAGCCCTTGACAAATTCCCTCTGTTCATTGCTAAAAAGCCAAAATAGGTTAAAATTAGGTTAAGAAGTTCCGGCTCGCATCCAACGCACACCGCTACCGCGATCGCCCAGCACTACCCTCCAACCAGGTGCAATCAGACCTCAACCCTCTGCTCTAACATCTCCCGGAAGCGCGCGATCGCCTCTTCGTCCATTCACAACCCGTGTATGACCTGGAGGTTATCCCATGAAAGACCATGCGACGTTTATTGCCCCGCACTCCGCCTATCGCGGCGTAATTCGACCCGAAAATTTGGTCTTCAATGCGAATCTCCAAGAGTTTGCCCAACGGGTAGGCTTTATCTGCAATCTGGAGACCAACGGTAAGCTTTCTCCTGAAGAAGCCTTCCAAGAACTGCAATCCCTGTGGTCTTCGTTGGAAGGAAGCTACGACAGCCTTGGAGTCAGTCAACACCCGTTTGGGATGGACTCGCAATAGCCGCGGATGCATCCTCGCTGATGCATGTTCAAGGTTCGATCGCCGCCCGACTCCCCTTCCTGGCTGCGATCGCTGGTCTTCCGATGGTCGCTTCTCGGTAGATACCGCAGCCTGTTGGCCAGCGTGCTGCACTGAATCGCTAAAACGACAAGCCCGGCTGGAGTGCTAATCTTGAGCGCTAAACTATGAGCGTTCAAGATTTTGCCGTTTTGATGCGGGTGTGAGGTCTTGCCCTGTGGTGTTTGCAGAGTTTGAGCGATCGGGCCGCACTAGTTCGCAGCCGTTTCCCCATGACCTGGCCCGTGATATTCGGCTGATTGTGTTAGACATTGACGGCACGATCGCGGGCCGAAATAACCGCATTAACCCGCCCGTGTTGGCGGCGATCGAAGCGGCCCAAGCGCGTGGACTCGCGGTGACGATCGCCACCGGGCGGATGTATTGTTCAGCCCTGCGATTTCACCGACAGATTAAAACCCCGTTGCCGCTGATTGCCTACCAAGGCGCTTGGATTGGGCAACCCAACCACGACGCGGAGCCGCCGCACCAAGCGATCGAACCGCCCCTGCTGCACCGGCCGCTCGATCGGTCGTTGGCGCGCGAGATTATTGATTTTTTGGAAGATCCGGCCTGGAGCGATCGCCTGTCGCTGCATCTGTATATTGACGATCGGCTCTACATTCGTCACCTCACGCCCGCCAGCCGAGACTACGCCGATCGCACGGGCACTGAGCCAATCTCCGTGGGCGACCTGCGATCGATGCTCGATCGGGGGCCCGATCCCACCAAAGTGCTCGCCCTCAGCCCCGATCAAACCCTCACCCGCGACCTGCTCGACAAGCTGCGCCAACGCTACAGCCCCCAGCAAGTCTACTTGACCACCTCGGTATCCACCTTTTTGGAAGCGGCGCACCCCCAGGTCAACAAAGGCAACGCCCTGCGCCATCTGGCCGAAGATCAATTGGGCCTGCGCCCCGAGCAAGTGATGTTTTTGGGCGACAACTTCAATGATCTCGAAGCGATCGCCTATGCCGGATTAGGAGTCGCCATGGGGGATGCGCCCGAACCCGTGAAGGCGATCGCCCAGTGGGTGGCCCCCTCCGTGGCGGACGATGGAGCCGCCCGAGCGATCGAGCAAGTCCTCGCCACCCAGCGCCCCTAATCACCCTTCGTTAACGATTAATTGGGTCGATCGGGCGGTTGGCTGATCAACGGTTCGTAGAGAATTAAGCGATTGCCCGCCGGGTCGATCGCATCCACCTCCCGCCCGTGGCTGGCAATCCGGATCGGCTGTTGCACCACAGCGCCGCAGTCTGTCGCCCGGGCGATCGCCTGCTCCAGATTCACCACCTCCAGACACAAGCTGAAGTCCCCCGACGATCCACCTCCAAAGCGATCGTCCTGGCCCGGTTGCGGGCGAAACACCCCCAACCGCAAGCCCCCCACCAACTCAAACTCCCAATAGCCCGTCCCGAGCGATCGCACCGGCTCCCCCAGCAGCGATCGATAAAACGCCCCCAACCGCCCATCCAGGCGATCGGCCAGCGCCACCAACGCCCCCCGATACTCAAATCCCATCATCGTGCCACCTCACGCCTAGTCCTAGCCAGTCTCACCGCTGGCACAAACCCTGATTGATCGCTTACCAATTCTTGATAGAGAAGAGCGATCAATGAGCATCAAATGAGTCCGTCAAAGATCATCTTTTATATTGGTTAATACTTGGAAAACCAAATCCTCCACCCAAACCCAATTAGCCCCCCGCCCGCAAAACTCCCCCAAAATACCCAAAATCCTCTAAAACCGATCGCTAAACACTAAAGATTCCATAAAACTCAAAAAATACTTGGCTTATGAAAAATCTAAGAAAAATCGCAAATCATCGGGGAACCAATTTGGGAACCCTGCGTCTGACAGATACAGAGATGCCAAAACTCGTGCCAGCAAATCAATTAACTCAGAATCTTGGCTGAGTTAATTGGCTATATGAAAATTCAGTGTCCTAAGGGCACATTGGGTGTATCACCACTGTTTCAAAGCACTAGTTGGTTCTGAACATTAATCTGTTCAACCGAGTTATTCCCTGCAAAATAACTCCAATTTCACCCCAAATTAGTGTCTTTGTAGCAGTTCTTGAAACCCCCATTGGATCGGGGAAAGATCCAGTTGAGATCTAGGGGCTTGACCAGCTAAATCTAAGGACATCAAAACAATGGACCCGATTACTACTCCCACCACTACGACAACTTCCACCACTACGACACCGACTTCCGGAACAACCCCAACGGATACCACCACTACGGGTACGACGACTCCTCCCACGGGTACGACGACTCCTCCCACGGGTACGACGACTCCTCCCACGGGCACGACGACTCCTCCCACGGGTACGACGACTCCTCCCACGGGTACGACGACTCCTCCCACGGGCACAACCGCCACCACTACGGGCACGACGACTCCTCCCACGGGTACGACGACTCCTCCCACGGGCACGACGACCGGTGGTGGGACAGCCCCAACCACGACGGATCCAACCGGGACAACCACGGGCGCTGCGATCGATCCCGCATCGTGCTTTGACGAAAAGTTCTACCTCGAAGAGAACCCCGACGTTGCCGCCCAAGTGCAAGCTGGCACTGTCAAGAGTGCCTTCCAACACTTCCTGTCAAATGGTCAGTTTGAGGATCGCGCACCTTCGCTGATCTTTGACCCCAAGGCATACCTAGAACTCAACGTTGACCTGAAGGTTTCGCTGAAAGCGAGTGGCTTCCGCAGTTCCTTTGAGCACTTCATCAAGGCGGGGGTGAAGGAGCAGCGGGTTGGTAGCTATTTCTTCAACCCGAATGACTATTTGGCGGCTAACAGTGATGTCAGCAGCTACATGCAGACCAATAGTCTGTCGTTCTCCTACTCGTTCACTCACTTCTTGACGGTTGGAGCCAAAGAAAAGCGATCGAACGGTTCCTTCTTTGACAGCAAGTACTATCTCGATGCCAACCCAGAAGCGGCAGAAGCAGTTAGCAGCGGTCAATTCACCAGTGCCTTTGCCCACTTCCAATCCGTTGGTTTCGCGAAAGGCTTTAGCTCCTCGCCCAAGTTCAACGCTGACCTCTACCTCGACTTCAACGAGGATCTGGAAAAAGCGTTCAAGGGCGGCAAGCTGAAGAACCTGTTCAAGCACTTCCTGGAATTTGGGTCTAAGGAAAAGCGGTCAGCGGATTTCACAAATACCCAGTTGTCGGATACGCCGAGCGAAAAAGATGACTTTTTCCGGGGCGGCGCTGGCAAGGACGTGTTCAACGCTCTGGGTGGCGATGACAAGGTCTTTGGCTTCGGTGGTGACGACATCCTGACCGGCAATGCGGGTGATGACCTGATCTTTGGCGGCGACGGCAATGACTTCATTGTTGGTGGTGCAGGCAAGGATGTGTTGGTCGGCGAAAAAGGCGATGACACGATCCTGGGCGGCGAAGGTGACGACTCGATCGAAGGCGGCTACGGCAAAGACGCGATCTGGGGCGGCGCTGGCAAGGATGTCTTCCTGTTCGGCAAGTTGGATGTGACGGCAACGGCCTCGTCCGATTCGCTGACCGGCGGCACGAGCGGCGGCACGACCACGGGCGGCACGACCACGGGTGGCACGACTGCGGGCGGTACAACGCCGACGGGCAGCACGACAGACGTGACCAAGCCCGGCGGTGCAACGCCTGATGCGACCTCTCTTGGGACGACTACGGGTAGTACCGGTACGACTACGGGCGGCACGACGACGGGCGGCACAACCACGGGCGGCACGACCACGGGCGGCACGACTACGGGCGGCACGACCACGGGCGGCACGACCACGGGCGGCACAACCACGGGCGGCACAACGAGTCCTGCTACCGATCCGCTGACCGGTGAGGCAACGATCTATGACTTCTCGACGAAGGACGATCGGGTGTCGCTGGCGGCGAACCTGGGCTTCAAGTCGGGTAGTGATGTGCTGAAGGCTGTGACCCAGAAGGGGCGCGATGAGGATGGCAACTTCTTCTCGATCGTCAAGGTTTCGTCGGGCTTCTCGCTGAAGATCTACTCCGAAGCCGAGCTGGTTGCCAATAACTTCCAGATCTTTGGTTTGCCTGCCACGGGTGGCGGCACGACGGGCGGTGGCACGACGGGCGGCGGTAGCACAACCGGCGGCACGACGGGCGGCGGCACGACGGGTGGTAGTGTCAGCGGTTCCACAACGAACATCACCAATATTACGAACATCACCAATATTACGAACATCACCAATGTCAGCTTGGGTGGTGGTTTGCTGGGTCTGCCTCCGGGCTTGGCGAAGCAGATCGTCGCAGGCAAGCGGACGTTTGATACGCTGCCGTCGGGTATTGGCAAGCGCTTTGAGAAGGGTGACGACGACTAAGGTGCTGGTTTGTACAGGTGTCTGATGTGGACTGCCTGAGGTTGACGAAATGTTGACTGAAATTGGAGATGTGCAGAGGCGCTATTCGGTTCGCTTGCACTGACTGAAGCAAAACCGATAGAGTCTGTAGGGGTTTGGCGATCGTCAAGCCCCTTTTTCTGTTTAGGGTTAATCAACGGTTGAGTCTGGTTGGAGCGCCTGTGCCATCGGACGGTAGGCGATCGGCCTGAGCTAAGGGATTCGATTTTGGCGGTGTTGCCGGCTGGGTGGTGTTGCCGGGAATTGCGCGAATTTTTCAAACGCATTTAAACGCATTTAGGGGGAATCGGCACGATGGATTTGAGTCAGTTGTTGAATGGCAAGGGATTGACTGAGCTGGCGATCGAGGGCGCTCGTTGGACGTTGATCGCCGATGGCCTGTTTTTGGTGCTGACCATCTTGGCGTTTGTGCTGGGCTGGGGCTGGCGGTTTCGGCTGGTGGGGGTGACGGCGTTTACGATCGTGGTGGCGGCCGGGTTGTTTGGCTTTGGTCTCAGTTTTCGGGAGCGGCCGCGGATTGAAGGCGCTGTGCCCTACCAACTGGTCTATGACACGGGAGCCACGCAGGCGGCGATCGCGGTGCCTGCGGATATTTCCCAAGAAGTGCTGGTGGCCACGCTGAAGCAGGCGGCGATCGACCTCTATTCGCCAGGGCGGGTGGGCAACCAACCGGTGCTCAAGATCCGCGCGCGATCGATCACCCACCCGGAACCGGGCCTGTCGAAATTGAAGTATCTGGGGCAAATCGAGCGATCGCTCTCCGTGCGCGAAGACCCCAACCCCACGATCGAGCTGTTCCAGTAGTTTCGCGTCAATTTCGCGCCAATATTCGCGCCCCCGGCCCCACTCGCATCAGCAGTTAGGCGGCTCCTAGGGGGCAGTGAAATCACGGGGCATCGTCGATCGAACCGTTGATTCAACCGTTCCGGTTTTTTAGGGAAGCAAGCCTAGCTATTGGATGCCGTCCATATTGGGTTGCACCTTGGCGCGGATCAGCAAGGCCGTGATGTTGTCGTGGCCGTTGTGCTGGTTAGCCAAGTCAACCAGTTGTGACACGCCCTGATCCAAGTTGGCCCGCGAACTGATCAGCGGAGCCAAATGCGTTTGCCAGTGGGTTTCAATCAGGTCGTTGTCGCTCAAGCCGTCCGAACAAAGCAAGAGCAATGCGTCTTCGTCTAGCTCATAAAATTGCACATCGGGATCAACGCCATTGTTGTCACGCGGGCCGAGGGCCTGGGTCAGTTGGTAGGCATCGGGGCGACTGTAGGCCGCTTCGGGATCAATGCCCCGTTGGATTTCCCGTTGGCCCACTTCGTGATCGGTGGTGATTTGTTCGAGGCCACGTCGCCGCGTCAGGCGATAGAGGCGGCTGTCTCCCACGTGGGCCACGGCAAGTTTGGAGTTGTGGATCAGGACGAGGACGAGGGTGGTGCCCATGCGCGCGCTGCCCGATCGCTGCTCGCTTTGGTTTGCGTCGTAGATCGCCTGATTGGTCATCAAAATCCCTTCGCGGATCGACTCCGCGCTAGGCATTTCGGTTTGCCAATGGGACTGGAAGTAGTCGTGGAGGGTTTTGACGGCAAGATGGCTGGCCACTTCGCCGCTGGCGTGGCCCCCCATGCCATCGCAGAGCACGTATAGGTTGTGGGCCCGCACCGTTTTGCCGGTGGGGGTTTCCCGCTTGTGGAAGTTGGTGTAAATCCCGAAGTAGTCTTCGTTGTGGTCGCGTTGGCGGCCAATGTCGGTGCGGCCCGCTTCGTCCAGGTTGGACAGCTTCATGGGCAGGACGATCGTGGGGGTGTCGTCTGCGTCGTCGTCGTCTCGCAGGTTGCCCAGGGGCACGCTGGCGAGGGGATTGCCATGATTGCTGGGGGCGGCGGCTGGGGCCGCTTCGGTCAGGGTGGCGGCCGGAACGGGGTTTTTTTGTTCGAGGGTGTCGGCGATCAGGCGCAGGTGCTGGCGCACGATGTCGGGGCTGGTAAATTGCCCACGGGCGATCGACTGGGCCAGGTTGATCAGGGTGTCGGCTCCGGGATGGTCGGCTTGGGTCAGGAGTTTCAGCCAGGCTTCTCCCAAGTGCGTCAGACTGCTGGCGGCGGTGGGGGGTTCGGGGCTGGCGTTGGGGTCGTGCAGTCGCTTGAGGCTGAGCACGCTGTCTTCGTCAACGCAGAGGTTGTCGAGGACGAGGAGGCTGGCGGTGCACTGGACGGGGATCAGCTCTTCCCAAAGGTCGAGCATTTCGTAGAGGTCGTGGAGGACTTGGAGGGTGGGGGTGTCGGGATCGCACCACAGGTCGGTGAGGGATTTCCAGTCCGATCGATCCTCAATCAGCAGCACTTGCCAGCCGTCGCTTTGCCAGGTGTCGTAGACCTGGGGCAAGCGCTGGCCGAGCTGGGAATCGAGGAGCAGGTAGGGCTGGGCGATCGGGGGAATTTGGGACTCGATCGCCAGTTCATTGTTGGTCGGTAAGGGGCTGGGCGGTAGGGTTGGCTCCACATCGCCCTCTAGCGGTTGGTGCAACCACCGATCGAAGAAGCGTAGGCGGTAGGGCTGGCGATCGAGCACATGGGTTTCATACTGGGCGCTGCTGTCAATTTCCTGGAAGGGAGCCAGGGGCAGATATCGCACGAAGGGGCTGTCAGGATTGACCGCTGTTTCGTCGTCCTCGTCCTCGCCATTGGGCCACACGGCATCCGCTTGCGGTGGCACCGTGAGGGCCTGCAACACCATGCCGATGATGCTGTCACACTGATGACAGGTCAGTTGAGAAACCGAATTTTCTGCCCCACAGCTTGGGCAGATCAGATGATCGAGCGAGGTACCACACTGCTGACAGTACTTGTTGTCATCAGGGTTTTCACATTGGCACTGGGGACAAATCTGCATAGCAGCCACTATAGTCGGATGTCTCAATAGGATCGGGGGACTGTGCGATCGCGCCGTTAGGGGCAATACCTGTCGATCGACAATTGCCGTAGGCACGCCACCCTGACCGAAGAAATCGTGAATCTAGATGAATCGAAATGGGAATCTGAACGTTTTGTGTGACGCTCAGCACTCCCCTGGATTCTAGCTGACAGCCCCAACGGCGGGCTGCAACGCTCTCAAGAGTCCGTATTTCATCACGCATTCAACCAAAGGGCCGCGGGCAATCTCAGGATGACCCACAAGATCGCTCGATTCCCGCCAATTCCACCTGTTTTAGCCTTTCTGATCGATCACTGTCCGATCCGGGGCAATGCCGCTCAAAGCCTCTGGGCAAGATCTGAGCACGATGACTCTTGCGGAGGCTCGTCCTCAGGGGACTGCTGGCCGTTGATTAACCCTGGATTGAGAGTGGGGGCAAGGCCCCCGAACATCTATCCTAGGGCTATCCTAGGGCGCAGCCCCGGGGCTGGGGATCGTCACCGGTGACGGCTGGTTGGGCAACTCACGCAGGGTTCCATGGCGGAAATTTCGATCGCCCTTGTAGCCCGAGAGGTCTGCCAGGCGATCGAGGGGTGTCACCCCCTCATAGAGTTTGCCGCCAATTTTCCAGGATGGGAAGCTCCGCACACCAGCGGCCCGGCAGAGATCCGGCTGGCCATTTTTGCCATTGGGGTCGCATTCCACGTAGGGCAGCTTGTCGGCGGCTTGTTTGCCAAACAATTCCTTTTGGTCATGACAGTGGGGACACCAATAGGCCCCAAACTCCTGCGCGCCCGCTTGGGTCAGATGCTCCGCCAGGGCAATTTCCGCCGGGCCCGAAGTGGTGGTGATCGTAAACATGGCTTGGCCAGCCGTTGGATTGGGCGTGGCGTAGACCCCTAAGGTTCCAACGAGGGTCAAGATCCCCAGCCCGATCGTCGTAAAAATCGGTTTCCCCAAGTCATCCCACGCCCGCCCGGTGATCGCCACCCCAAACAGCGAGAAGGAAAAGAGCGCCGAACCCAGGCAGTACAGGCAGGTGTCCTTAATTTCCGTGACCATCACGAACAGCAAGTAGCTGCTGAAGGTCGCCATCGCGGCCCCGCCCGCCACCAGCAGTAGCCCCGTCCAGTCATCGACTTGGGTTTGGACTTCTTTGCGCGACTTTTGAACAATCAACGGAGCCAGGGCCAGCAGCAACATGGCCACATAGCCCATCATGCCGATCAGGGGTAGCGGGATGCCAAAGATGTCGGCATAGGAACTGGTGAGGACGCGATCGCACCCCTCGGTGGGGCAAGCTACTTTGCTGCCCGTCAGCTTCATCACCGTCAGATAGCTCGTCAGCAGCAGTCCTGCCCCCGAGATTCCGGCCAGGATGGTGCGGGAGTGGCGATGGAGCCAAGGCAGTTGGCGGCGGCGTTTCGTGCTAGAAGCAGTCATGGCAAGGCACAAAGAACAATCATGATCGGGGTGCCAATCACAGCCCCCACTACAGCCTTCAGGGTAGCGAACGGCTCTTGACCTGTCTAGAAATTCACGGATGGCCCTGGGCCAGGGGGGCGGCCGTGGGGGTGGGAACCGGGGCCATCGATCGCGATCGCCGCGCCATTTCCACAAACTGGTTCACCCGGTTCGGATCGATCGGCAAATCCCGGCGGCCGCGCCGCTTCAACGAGCTAGCCACGATCACCCCATCCGCCACATCCAGCAGTTGCGACACGTTGTCGTAATTGGCCCCGCTGCCCACAAAAATCGGCGTGTCGCCCGCAGCGGCCTTCGCCAACTCCAAGTCCTCAACATTCGGCGGGCTGCCCGTGGCCCAGCCCGACAAAATTGCCCCGTCGGCCAAGCCACGCTCGATCGTGTCCTGCACCGCCACCGTCAAATTGGGCGACCCGATCGGGCGAGCGTGTTTCACCAGCACATCGGCCAGAATCTTGACATCACTGCCCAACTCTCGGCGGTAGCGCATCAAGTGATGGGCCTGCCCCTCAATCAACCCCTGATCCGTCGCCATCACCCCCGACAGCACGTTGACGCGGATAAAATGCGCCCCCGTGCAACTCGCAATGGCCACGGCCGATCGCGCATCGTTGCGCAGCACATTGACCCCGATCGGCAGCGTCACCAGATTTTGCAAATGGTGAACCACCAGCGTCATCGCACTGACAACCGCCGGATCGACCATATCTTTGGGAAACGGCGCATCAAAAAAATTTTCCACCAGAATCGCATTCACCCCACCCGCGGCCAGCGCAACGGCTTCCTGCTCAGCGCGTTCGATAACCGCCTTGAGACTCAACCCCCACCGAGCAGAACTCGGCAGCGGCAGTAGGTGGACGACTCCAATGATGGGCTTAGGATGTTTAAAGACTCGATCTAGATCCACGCAAAGACCTGAAAACTCGGCGAAACACAGCGGCGTTGCTAGCACTCCCCATTCTATCGAGCTTAGGGATCTCAGTCGGGTCAAATTTTTTCGCAAGCTCACGCGATCGGGTCAGCCCAACGCGAGTGAGGTCGCAACGTCATCCACTTAGGGTCTAAATTTAACAAATGATCTCAGGGGATATACGGATTACCTACCCCCATCATTTCCTTAAACTCAAAGGACTGAAACCCATACCCAAAGCATCATTTTCTGAAGAATGCGGTATAAGAGGGTGCAAGGCGAGAAACTTTATCCCACTCTCTAGGGCTGATTTACATATTTGTCCCAAAATATTCATATCAAAAACGTATTTCCGAGGCTAAGATGAAGGCCGCAGAACGTTTAGTACAGAGAGATTGGTGAATTGATTCCTCAAGACTTTTTGAGACAAATTGCAAAGGAGCATAGTGTCTCTAATACCGAGCTAGATGTGCTGGCCGCAGCCATCAATGGTGAGGCAATGAATGCCATTGCTCAACGCCTAGGAATCCGCCCCGAGGCGGCTCGCAAGCGGCTGGGTGAAGTGTACAAGAAATTTCACATTGCTGGAGCCGGCCCGGGCAAGCTGGCCAAACTCCAGCAAATCTTAGTTTCGCAGTACCAAACGCGCCAAACCCAAGGGCCGATCGTCGCGATGCCCGTTGCGCCGGAAGTGGAGTTGGGTGAGTTGCCGCCGCAGTATGACTGGGGCGAAGCGCCGGATGTGTCGGCGTTTTATGGCCGCTCAACGGAAATGAAGGCGCTCCAAACCTGGATTTCTGAGGATCACTGCCGTGTGGCGGCGCTCCTGGGGATTGCGGGGATTGGCAAGACGGCGCTGGCGGTGCGCTTGTCCCGGCTGCTGGAGGAGCAGGGAGAGTTTGAGTTTATTATTTGGCGATCGCTGCGCCATGGGGCTTCTCCCCGTGAGGTGATTGGCCGGTTGGTGCAAACCCTGTCGCGCAAGCGCCAGACCTATTTGCCCGACAGTGCCCATAACCGCATTACGCTGCTGATCGACTACCTGCGCCAACACCGCTGTTTGCTGGTGCTGGATGGGGTTGAGGCGGTGTTGCGTCCGGGGGATATTGCGGGGCAATATCGCGATGGGTTTGAGGATTATGGTGAGTTGCTGCGGCGGGTGGGCGAGGAGTCTCACCAAAGCTGTCTGTTGCTGACCAGTGCCGAGAAGCCGCGCGAGGTGGCTCGCTTGGAGGGCAATACGTTGCCGGTGCGGGTGTTGCAGGTGGGTGCAATGGGCCGCGAGGAGGCGGGTGAAATCTTCCGGGATAAGGGCTTGCAAGAGGAGAAACTCTGGGGCGAGCTGATTGAGCTATATCGCGGCAATCCGCTGACGTTGAAGATTGCTTCGACGACGATCCAGGAGCTGTTTGGCGGCCGGGTGTCGGAGTTTCTGAAGCAATCGACGCTGGTGTTTGGCGATATTCGCGATTTGCTGCAACGCCAGTTCGATCGCTTGTCGGAAATTGAGCGGGCGATCGTCTATTGGTTGGCGATCGAGCAGCAGCCGCTGTCCCTGAGCCAACTGCGGGACAAGATTTCGATTCCGTTTTCGCAACCGGAGTTGATTGAGGCGCTGGAATCGCTGGGCCGGCGATCGCTGATTGAGCGGGGTGCGGCTGGGGGGGCGCTGTTTGCGCTCCAACCGGTGGTGTTGGAATACATCACCCAGGAGTTTACGGAGCGTGCTTGCCTGGAACTCCAGGAACTGGTGCGGACGCAAAAGATCGATCGGCTGGATCTGTTCCGATCCCATGCGTTGGTGGCCAGCGAGAGCAAGCAGGTCGGGCCGATTTTGCCGGCGGTGAAGGATCGGCTGCGGAAGTTGATCCGGAACGATCGGCAACTGGAGGGACATCTCGATCGGATCCTGACGATTTTGCAGGCAAAGTTCCCCTTGGAAGTGGGCTATGCCACCAATAATGTGCAAAGTCTGCTGGATTCCTTGCAAGTGGATTTGCCGCCAGCGGAGGCCTAGTGGCGATCGGGGCGGTGTTTGGCTGCCCCACGTCCTAGTCCGGCCTGAATGCATCAGCGACTGATGTTGGACTGATGCTCGACTGCCCGATCTGACTCCCTGCTGGGGATCTCAGATCGGGTTTTTTGTGGGTTGGCGAGGGCCTGCGGGAATTGGCCCACAGCGGCGGGCCGGGACATCAAGGGTTTTGCTGCTTTGGTGGCGGCGATCGATCCGGGCGATGAATCGGCCGATCGAACCGGGGGACGCGGGTTGTGGCCAGGATGCGATCGTGGATGCGATCGAGCTGGAGCTGATGGATCGCCCAGGGGCCGAGGGCTGTGGGCAGGGTCATCAACCCGATTTTGGTGAGGATTTGCCCGCACAGGGGCCATTGCTTGAGGATGCCGCGATCGCACCGCACCACGTGAACCGCAAACCGGGCGGCGGTGCGGCCCCGGTGCGGACTTGCTGGGCCGTCGAGGGCTTTGAACAACAGATATTTGTAGCGGTTGCCCCAGATGGCGGCGCGGTAGGGGGCGAGGCGATCGGGCGATCGGGCGATCGCCGTTTGCAGAATCTGGCGGCTGACCCGCTCCTGTCGCCAAATATTTTCGGAGGAGGAGCTGGGGCGCTGGCGATAGAACACATGGGCTGCGGGCACGAGGGCCGCCGGGAATTGCCAGGCCAGCCGGAGCCACAGATCCCAATCCTCCGAGGGGACGCGATCGGGATCGAAGCCGCCAACGGTGGCCAGGGCTGATCGCCGCACCAAGACGTTGGAGCCGCTGGAGACGAAATCCGTCACCAGCAACGGCGCATAAATCCAGCCGCTGAAGGGACTGGCGACGGGCTGGCCGATCGCCCGGCCGTCGTCATCGGTCAGAATCGTCCAACTGTAGACCCAGGCGGCGGCGGGGTCGGCCTCCAGGGCCGCCAGTTGGGCGGCGAGTTTTGCGGGATGCCACCGATCGTCCGCGTCCAGGAAGCTGAGACAGTCGCCGATCGCCCGTTCAATCCCTCGGTTGCGAGCGATCGCCTGGCCCGCATTGGCAAAGGCGTAGACCCGAATCCGGCGATCGGCGGCGGCGAAGGTTTCGGCCAGGGCGATCGAGCCGTCGGTGCTGCCATCGTCAATGATCAATAATTCCCAATCCGGCTCCGTTTGGCCCAAGACCGATCGCACCGTGGCGGCCAGGGTGTCGGCTCCGTTGAAGACCGGAATAATAATCGAAACGCGGGGCATGGGCAGGGCCGTTGATCACCCCCTAGGCGCTGCGGAGGGCGACGATCGGGTCGAGCTTGGCGGCCTGTTGCGCAGGGATCACGCCAAAAAACAGCCCGATCGCCCCCGACACGCCCACCGCCACCCCGATCGCCAGGCCCGACGGAGCCGCTTCGATGCTCGTCACCACACTGACCAGCGCCAGGCCCCCGACTCCGACCGCCGTGCCGATCGCCCCGCCCAGGCAAGACAGAATCGTCGCTTCGATCACAAACTGCATCAAAATATCCCGATGGGAAGCCCCGATCGCCTTGCGCAGCCCGATTTCCTGCGTGCGTTCCGCCACCGACACCAGCATGATATTCGTGATCCCAATGCCGCCCACCAGCAGCGAAATACTGGCGATCGCCACCAACATCACCTGCAACGTGCCCGTAATTGCGCCGAGGGTGTTTTGCAAATCCTGCTGGTTGCGAATCGTGAAATCATCCTCGCCCACAATTTTGTGGCGGCGGCGCAGCAGGTTGGAAATTTGGAACTGGGCCGCCCGGATCACGGTTTCATCACGCGCGGACAGGGAAATATAGCTGACCCCTAGGCCGTAGGGCGATCGCCGCCCCACCAACTGGTTTGCCATCGTTTTCAAGGGCATGAAGACCGTTAGATCCATATCCATGCCAAAGCTCGATCCCTTCGGCTGCATCACACCAATCACTTGCAGCCGCAGGTTGCGCACCCGCACCGATTGCCCGATCGGATTTTGGCCGTTGAACAGTTGCCGGGCCACCTCTGACCCCAGCACCGCCACCCGCTGCACACGCTCGCCATCGAGCTTGGAAATGAACCGCCCCTGCGCCACCTGAAAATCGCGCACCTGGGTATAGTCCGGGGTTGTGCCGATCGTCGTGATCGTTGCGTTGCGCCCGCGATAGCTGACCACCTCGTTGCCCGTCAGTTCCGGAGCCACGGCCACAATGGTGGGCACTTCCTCGGCGATCGCCTCCGCATCGGCCAGCACCAGGGTTTGGGGCGGCCACACCGGACGGCGATCGGCCTCCGGGCTACCCGGGCGAATAAACAACGTGTTTGGCCCCAAGGACTGCACCTCAGCGGTGACAAAGCGTTGGGCCCCTTCGCCCACCCCGATCGTCGCAATCACCGACGCATTGCCAATCACGATTCCCAGCATCGTCAGGCTGCTGCGAAGTTTGTTGGCCGCCAGCGTGGCAACTGCCATCTTCAAGCTTTCCCAAAGATTCATTGGTCTGTGCGATCGCCGCCGCGATGTCTTCAGAATTGGCGTTTAGAACTGGCTCTTAGAATTCACTCTAAAATTAATCCTAGAATTTATCCTAGCGAACGCCCGCCCCGCTTGCCGAACCAATCGCGATTGTCCAAGGGATCGTCGCTGATTTTTTCGATCTTTTTCGACGCTTCGATCATTGATCCCTCATTTTTTGTCACATCAATGGCCTTTTTTCATTTGCGACCCGATTGGCAACCGCGAGATCGAGACATTACCGATCCCAGCCTTTTTCTCAACCGGCGACGATTTCTCAAATCCCTCACCGGCTTCAGCATTGCCGGGGGCTTGCTGTCCCTCACGGGTTGCCAAAACGACCCCGTTGCGAGCGTTGAAACAGCATCGCCGCCGCCCCCCACGGTGATGAGCGCTCCCTTTGCCGGTGTGCAGCGAAATCCCCAATTCGCCAATCCTGAACGGGTTTTAACCCCCCGAGAATTGGCCGGTCGTTACAACAATTTCTATGAATTTGGCGGCACAAAAGACATTGCCACCAAGGCGCAAAAACTGCCCACCGATCCTTGGACTGTCGAAGTGGCGGGCTTGGTCAAAAATCCCAAAACCTGGGATATTCAAGACCTAATTAAGGCCTTTGAATTAGAAGAGCGGGTCTATCGGTTTCGCTGCGTCGAAGCCTGGGCGATGGTTGTGCCCTGGCTGGGATTTCCGATGCGGAAGTTATTAGAAGCAGCGGAGCCGCAACCGAATGCCAAATTTGTGCGCTTCACGTCCTACTACAACAAAGACATCACGATCGGCCCCGGTTGGTTCTATCGAGAACTGCCTTGGCCCTACACCGAAGGCCTGCGAATCGAAGAAATGGCTAATGATTTGGCCTTTTTTGCGGTGGGCAATTATGGGCAGATTTTACCCAAGCAACATGGCGCACCGATTCGAGCGGTCTTGCCGTGGAAATATGGGTTTAAGGGGGCTAAGTCGATCGTCAAAATTGAATTTTTGGAACGACAACCCCTGACCTTTTGGAATACCTTGGCGGCCGATGAATATGGCTTTGAAGCGAATGTGAATCCAGCGGTTCCCCATCCTCGCTGGTCGCAGGCCACGGAGCGGCTATTGGGATCGGGCCCGCCGCTGACCTGGCAAACCGTGCCGACTCGTCCCTACAACGGTTACGGTCAATTTGTCGCGAATTTGTACTCATAAATTGCGCTTAGTTTGGGTGCTGTTGAGCCATTGTTTTCGCCCTAGTTCACCGCGATAAAACCGTTGGGGCAAGGGGCTTAGTCCCCTTGTCCACCTTAAAGATGGCATCCAATCCGGCATTGAAAATGGCATTAAAAATGGCATTAAAAATATCGACCATGGCGGTTTTTGCGGTCATGGGGCATGGCTCAACAGGAGGCAGCTTTGAATTGCAATCCAGAGAACTTTTCGTTGAAATGGGGTGCGCCTAACCCTCGAAAACCACCACAATCTCAGGCAGGGCAGGTTTCAAACCTGCCCCTACAACAATGGTAATTGCTGTGGTAATTGCGGTAATGCGATCGATCGTGCGATGTTCTGCTCAATCATTTTTTGAATAATTTGTAGCCTCAACCACCACAATCTCAGGCAGGGCAGGTTTCAAACCTGCCCCTACAACAATGGTAATTGCTGTGGTAATTGCGGTGATGCGATCGATCGTGCGATGTTCTGCTCAATCATTTTTTGAATAATTTGTAGCCTCTGTGAAATCTATTTCGGTTTTGGGTACGTCATCAAACGCGGGCAAAAGTTGGGTGACGACGGCGCTCTGTGCCTGGTTGCGACGGCAAGGGGTGCGGGTGGCTCCGTTCAAGGCGCAAAATATGTCGAACAATGCCTATGTCACCCTTGAGGGGGGTGAGATTGGGCGGGCCCAGGCGGTGCAGGCGGAGGCTTGTGGGTTGCGGCCGATCGTGGAGATGAATCCGATTTTGCTGAAGCCGTCGGGTAATAGCACGTCGCAGTTGGTGGTGCTGGGAAAGGCGGGGGAGCACATTGCGGCGGCGGAGTATTACCAACATATCGATCGCCTGTGGGAGATGGTGGCGGAAACCCTGGCGGGCTGGCGCGATCGCTGTGATGTGTTGGTGCTGGAGGGGGCGGGCAGTCCGGTGGAGCTGAATTTGATGCATCGGGATTTGGTGAATCTGCGCCCGATCGTGCATCTTCAGGGGCGGTGGCTGCTGGTGGGGGATATCGAGCGGGGTGGGATTTTTGCGCAGACGGTGGGAACCTATCACCTGATGCCCCCGGCGGCCCAGGCGTTGGGGTTGGGGCTGGTGGTGAATAAGTTTCGGGGCGATTTGCGGTTGTTTGCGGAGGCCGATCGCTATTTCAGCCAGCATTTGCCGAATCTGCCCTATCTCGGCACGTTGCCCTATGCGGCGCATTTGCAGCCGGAGAGTGAGGATAGTCTTTGTCGGGAGGCGGAGGAGCTGCCGCTGTCGGTGGATGCGGCGACGATCGCTTGGGTGCGGTTGCCGTTTTTGTCGAATTCCCAGGACAGTCAGCCGTGGTTGATCGATCGGGGGGTGGCGGTGCGGTGGGTGTCGCGGCCGGAGCAGTTGGCGGAGGCGCGGGTGATTGTGCTGCCGGGGAGCAAGAATACGATTCGCGATTTGGAATGGTTGCACGAAACGGGATTGGCGGCGGCGATCGTCCAGGCGGCGGCGCGGGGTGTGCCGATCGTCGGCATTTGTGGGGGCTATCAAATGTTGGGGCGGGTGCTGATCGATCGCGACGGCGTGGCTGGAACGGCGGGGGCCGTGGCGGGCTTGGATCTGTTGCCGGTGGTGACGGACTATGGGGCGCTGAAAACGGTGCAACAGGTGGAGGCCCAATGGGCGATCGCGGGGGAGGCCGTGGCCGATCGCTGGCAAACCTACGAAATTCATATGGGCCAAACCCGATCGCTCGACCCCTGCGAACCGCTGCTGTGGATCACCCAGCCGGACGGCCGATCGGCCCCGGAAGGGGTGCGATCGGCCAACGGTCGCGTGTGGGGAACCTATTTGCATGGGCTGTTTGAGTCCCGGTTGCTGCGCCAGAGTCTGACCCGGTTGGCGGGGATTGACCAGCACTCGCCCAATCCCCTGTCGTGGCGACAGCATCGCCAGGAGTTGTACGATCGAATGGCCGACCTACTCGAAACATCCCTAACGCTAGATCGGCTGCGCACCTACCTGGAGATCTGAACCAAAGATCTAACTCCTATGGCGATTGATCGGACGATGACTCAGATTAATCAACTTAATCAACGGATAGTCAGCCCGTGGGCCCCTCGGACGTTGACCCGGTTGGGATCGGGGGCGATCGGCCTGGGGGCGATCGCAGCGCTGGTGGGCCTGGGGGCTCCGATCGCCCAGGCCCAAAATTGGTCGCTGTTGGACTGTTTGCGCCAGGCCGGAACCGATGCCTACGCCGTTGCCCGCTGCAAAAATCCCAACGCCCAAGCCCCCAACCTCGAAGAACCGATCACGCCCTCGCCCAGCAGCAGCCCCAGCGGGCCCCCGCCCACCCCGTCCAGTCCGTCGTCGAGTTCCGGCGGCCGGCCAACGGCGGGCCCGGGCGCTGCGCCAACGGCCGCTCAACCCTACCGACCCGGCCCACCCGCCAGTAGCTACAACTCCGCCAACCGCGTGCGAGTCACGCTCGACTGCTTGAACAATTACAGCGAGCAGCCGAATGCAGTGCTCAGTGCTTGTGGGGCCTGGGGCCCGCACCGCCAACCCACCGGCTCAACAACAACCCCGCCCGCAGTCGGATCGCCTGCCTCGATGCCCATGAATCAATCGCCATCTATGCTGCCTCGGTAGGCCATGGATGGGGATGACGGTGGGTGGTGATTAATCCCGATCGGACGGTGGTGATTGCAGGGGGGACAGCCGATCGCCCGATCGTGGACGGGTCAAAATTCCCTGGCTGGGGCTAAACAACAGCGCCGCCAAAAACAGCGTGAAAATCACCAGGGCGATCGCCGCCCCCGACGGCAAATCCCAATAGAAACTGAGGTACATTCCCCCGATCGCGGCGACGATGCCCAAGCCCGCCCCCACGATCATCATCATGTGCAATTCCTTGACCAATAAATAGGCCGTAATCGCCGGGCCCACGAGCATGGCGATCGCCATAATCACCCCCACCACCTTCAGGCTGGTGACGATCGCCAATGTCACCCCGGCCATTAATCCGTAATGCAGCACCGTGATGGGCAAGCCGGCCGCCTCGGCCCCCAGGGGATCGAAGGTATAAAACAATAATTCTTTGTAGTGAAATTTGATCATCGCTAATAGAATGATCCCGACAATTAAGGCGTGTAACAGATCATCGCGCGTGACATTTAAAATATCGCCAAACAGAAAACCTTCGAGATCTAGTTTGGTTTTCAGCAGGGAAATTAGCGCAATTCCTAACCCAAAAAAGGTGGAAAAGGTCAGGGTCATGGCCGCATCAACCCGCACGCGCGATTGCTGACGAATCCAGGCAATCACAAAGGTGCTGCACATCCCCGAAATAAACGCCCCGATCGACAAATCAATCCGCAACGCATTGGCGATCGCCAGGCCCGGCATCACCGCATGGGCAATCACATCACCCAGCAGCGACATCCGCAACACAATTAAATAGCTGCCCACCACGGGGCAAATAATCCCCACGATCGCCCCAATCACGATCGCGTGGCGCACAAATTCATAGTGCAACGGGTCGATCAACCAGTTCAAAACAAGCCTCGTGAAATGCCAACCATCCTAACAGGCCAGAAGGGTTTCAATGGCGGCAGACCGATCGAGGTGCATGTTTTCCCCGTAGGCGCGCCGAATGTTGTCGAGGGTCATGACGGCTTGGGGGCGATCGTTCGCCAGCAGCGATCGATTCAACAGCAACAGGCGATCGTATCGCTCCAACGCACTGCCCCATTCATGGGAACAAACCAACACCAAATGCCCTTGGCTGCGGAGTTCTGCAAAGAGATTCAGCAACACAAATTCCGTTTGTTTATCGACACCCGTGAAGGGTTCATCGAATAGAAAAAAGTCGGCGTTTTGGGCGATCGCCCGGGCCAAAAACACGCGCTGTTGTTGCCCGCCGGAAAGCGCGCCGATCGGCCGATCGCGCAAGTCCCAAATATTCACCCGTTCCATGGCGGCCCGCGCCGCCGCCTGGGCCGCCGCACCGGGCGATCGCCACCAGCCCGCCTGCTTGGCAAAGGCCATCATCACCACGCGCTTGACGGTGATCGGGTAGTCCCAGTCAATTTGCGATCGTTGGGGCACGTAGGCCACCCGATGGCGCAGGCGATGCAACGGCACGCCCTGGAAGGTGATCACGCCCGAGGTAATCGGCACTAGCCCCAGCAGCGCCTTAATCAGCGTGCTCTTGCCCGCGCCATTGGGGCCAATCAGCCCCACCAGCTCGCCACGATCGAGGTCGAGCGAAACATCGTCCAGAACCGACAGTCCGCGATAGCGAACGCAGAGCGATCGAACTTGCAGCATGGAGGCAGCGGCTATTCCGATAGGAAAGTCATTGACGACGAACAGATGGGCCATTGCCGCGCCCAAACAGGCCGATTTCACGGCAATGGGGATCAGAAATCGTTTGAGATGAGAATCGTTCTCAAAAAAATTCTAACACCTGGCCGATCGTTGCTGTCGCCAGAGACACGATCCGTGATTTCCGATCGCCAAACGTCACCGCTCGATCGCGCCGAACCGCGCCGCTGCCTGCCGATTCCCCAGCCGCGAAATCCTTGGGGGGTAATTTGGCTCTGGCTTCTTGCCTGGGTTTTGCTTGGGTTATGGCGTATTCACCGGGCGCGATCGCCAAATCCACCAAGCCCCCGCACAGAGCGTGCAATTGCCGATCACCGTCGTCGCGGCCTGCACTGTCACCAGCCACTCCAAGCGCGGCGCATTATCAAAAAAGTGCCAGGTACAGGCGCACATCGCACTCACCAGGGCCGGCAACATCCCCCAACTGAGGGCCCGCCAGCTCGGGTTTTGGGTCACGTCCCCGTAGCGCCAAATCAGCACGATCGCGGCGATCCACTCAACAACGCTGGACACGTGCACCATCCAGGTCGGAATTGACAACGCATTCATGCTTCCACTCCAATCATCCCAATCACCCTCCTTGCCCAACATTCACGCTCAAAATTCACGCATCGCAACGGTTGCGCAGTTCACTTGCAGCCTGCCTCAACCAGTCTAGGGGGCATCAGTGGCCAGACCGGTAGCCAGACCGACGGCCGGGCCGTCGGCCAGACCGGTTGTCTGCAAACTTGCCAGCACATCTGCCAGTCGCTGCGACCCGATTCACCGGTCGATCGCCTAGATCGACCGGTGATCAACTCCTTTCCGCCGTTAGACTGCCGTTAGACTGCGGCCATTTCCGGCTTGCGGCCCAGTTGGGTCAACAGCCGATCGGCAATTTGTGGCCCCGTCAGCCCCAGGCTTTGCATCGACTGGCTAGGCGTGGCGTGTTCCACCAAAATGTCCGGCACGCCCAGGCGCGTTACCGGCACGGCCACGCCCGCATCGCCCAGAGCTTCCAGCACCGCCGAGCCAAAACCGCCCATCAGGCAGCCTTCCTCGATCGTCACCACCCGGCCGATCTTCTGAGCCAGCGGCACGATCAGCTCCGTATCCAGCGGCTTTACGAACCGGGCATTCACCACCGTGGCTTCGATGCCATGCTCGCTGAGGATTTCCGCCGCCTGCATGGCCGGGGCCACCATCGTGCCGTAGCCCACCAACAACAGGTCGTCGCCGGTACGCAGCACTTCGCCCTTGCCGATCGGGAGCGCTTCCCAGCCCGCTTCCAGCAACGGCGCACCCACGCCACTGCCTCGGGGATAGCGCACGGCGATCGGGCCCGAATGGGTCACGCCCGTCACCAACATCCGCTGGAACTCCGCCTCATCCTTGGGAGCCATCACCACCAGGTTGGGAATGCACCGCAGATAGGCAATGTCATACATCCCTTGGTGGGTGGGCCCGTCCGCCCCGACCACGCCCGCGCGATCGAGACAGAAGAACACCGGCAGATCCTGGATGCACACATCGTGGATCACCTGGTCAAAGGCCCGTTGCAGGAAGGTGGAATAGATCGTCACCACCGGGCGCGCGCCCTCGCAGGCCATGCCCGCCGCCATCGTCACGGCGTGCTGCTCGGCAATGCCCACATCGACGTATTGGTGGGGCAGCTTGGCTTGGAACTTGTCCAAACCCGTGCCGGTGGCCATGGCCGCCGTGATCGCCACAATCCGGGGATCGTTTTCGGCGAGGGTAATCAGGGTTTCTGCAAAAACTTTTGAGTAGCTCGGGGGTGTGGGCTTGCTGGCGGGTTTGGCCTTGCCCGTGGCCAAATCAAAGGGATTTTGAGCGTGGTAGCCCACTTGATCTTTTTCGGCGATCGCGTAGCCCTTGCCTTTGGTGGTGGCCACATGGACGAGCACGGGGCCTTTTTGCTTGTGGCCTTCGCGGAAGATGTCAATCAGTTCTTTAATGTTGTGACCATCGACGGGCCCCATGTAGGTAAAGCCCAGTTCTTCAAACACCGCGCCCACTTTAGACACGGCCAGGCGCTTCATGCCTTCCTTCACCCGATCGAGTTCCGGCGACAGGGAACCGCCAAAGAAGGGCAAATGCTTCACCTGCTCTTCGATGTTGTCCGTCAGGAACTGCATCGGCGGGCTGAGGCGCATTTTGTTCAGGTAGCGCGACAGGGCCCCGACGTTGGGCGAAATCGACATGTCGTTGTCGTTCAGCACCACCATCAGGTTGGTGTCGGGCAAGTGACCCGCGTGGTTAATCGCTTCCAGGGCCATGCCGCCGGTCATCGCACCATCACCGATGATCGAGACCACTTTGTAGTTGTCGCCGGCCATGTCCCGGGCGATCGCCATGCCCAAGCCCGCGGAGATGCTGGTGGACGCGTGACCCGCGCCAAAATGGTCGAACTTGCTTTCACAGCGCTTCAGGTAGCCCGCCACACCGTCCCGTTGGCGCAGGGTGTGGAAGTTGGCGTAACGACCGGTGATTAATTTGTGGGGATAGGCCTGGTGGCCCACATCCCAGATCACTTTGTCGCGATCGAGGTCAAGGGTTTGGTATAGGGCAACGGTGAGTTCAACTACGCCCAGACCGGGGCCGAGGTGACCGCCACTGGCGGCGACGGTTTGCAGATGCTTTTCCCGAATTTGGCGAGCAATTTCTTCCAATTGGGCGATCGACAGCCCATGAAGTTGATTCGGGTGAGTAAGTTCGCTCAGATGCATAGGCGGCCACCTTAGGTGTTGGATATGGGGAATTTTTTGGGTTTTGCACTGCCCCCTATCGACTCTAACGAATTTGGGCCGGCCACAGTGTTTGGATTTTACAGGCGAGCAGAAAGGGGGCTGTTGCCTAATCGGGGAAGGGCTAGGGCCACAGCGGGATCATCAATAGGAAATACCGGTGGATGGGCGTAATTCGCTAGGATTAACGCTAGAACTGCTCAGTGATGGGGAAGGGTCTGGGTTCAGCGGGTCTAGGGCGATCGGGGTGGAATCGCCCAAGTGTCCGATCGTCCTGTGGGCTAGCTTCGGTTGCAACCAGTCAACGGCTTGATGCGCAGGGGTGCGGTGCGTCATCCCTGAGGATTGTGTCAGCCTTTGGTGTCGATCGCCCGGTTTTTGGAACGGTGCTAGGTAAAACGGGTAGCCAGTGGGATGCGGGCTGCGATCGCCCAGGGCGGTCGCAGCGAGGACGCGCATTTGGGGAAATTTGGCGCTGATTTTGGGAAACGAAGAATCGCTGACGAAGCTTTGACGGGCAAGCGTTTTAGCACTTTGGATGTGCGCAAAAGTGACTCAGTTTTAAACCAAGGTTTACGCATAAATTACGCACAAATTACGCATAGATTACGCACAAATTATGGAACTGAATTTCAGCAAAGTTCGGAAAGGAACTCAGGAGAACCTGCTCATGGGGATTGCTAATCGGATTCGGCAGTCCTTGGAGTTAGGTGAAATTTTGGCGGTGACGGTGACGGAGGTACGGGCTTTTTTGGAGACCGATCGCGTCAAAATCTATCAATTTTCGCCGGAGGGCCATGGAACGGTCGTGGCGGAGTCCCTGGTTCCGGATCGCTTGCCCTCCCTCAAGGGATTGCACTTTCCGGCCGATGATATTCCGCCCTATGCGCGCGAGTTGTTTGTGCGGGCGCGCCAGCGGGTGGTGGTGGATGTGGCCAATTGCCAAACGGGGTTGAGTCCGCTCGATCGCGTGGAAGGCAATGAGCACGATTACTCACCCACTCTACGCTATCGGGCTGTAGATCCCTGTCACATGGAATACCTAACGGCGATGGGCGTGCAATCGTCCGTGGTCGTACCGATCGTGTTGGATAATTTTTCGCCCACCTCGGAGCCGCCGATCGCCAGCACCCTCCACATGGGGAATCTTTGGGGACTGTTGGTGTCGCATCACTCGGAACCCCGATCGGTCGGTGATGAGGAGTTGCAGTTCATTCAGGCCGTGGTGGATCAGGTCGAAATTGCGATCGCCCAGTCCGTGTTGGTGCAACAGGTCACGGATCAAGGGGCCCAAGAGGCGAATATCAATCGCATCACGGCGCTGTTGCACAAGGCTCCCACGGGGCAGTTGCAACAGGCGCTGGAGGAAACCGTTCAGATTTTTGGTGGGAGCGGGGGCCGGCTGTGTCTGTGGCCCTTGGGGAACCTCAGCCAGCGGGAGCTATACGTGGTGGGTATGCAACCGCAGCCGCTGTCGGCGATCGACCAGCGGCCCTTTGAAGAACACCGGCTGGTGCATGAATTTTTGCAATCGGTGTTGGCCGCGGATGCGCCGAGCAACGGTCAGGTTCAGCCCTGGTCGGTGGAGTGGATGCGATCGATCTACCAACTGGCAGCGCAGCCCCAGGAATGTGCGAATTTTAGCCAACGGGTTTGGGCGATCGGTGATATTTACCGCGAGCCGCTCCTGCGATCGGTGTCTCCCTGCTTTCAAACCCTATCCGTTCGGGGTCTGATTTTGGTGCCCCTGACCTATGGCTCGGAGCTGCTCGGCTGCCTCAGCATTTTCCGCGACGAGGTGAGCACCGATGAGCTGTGGACGGGCTGGCACGATCCCGACACGCGCCAACTGATGGCCCGCCATTCCTTTGAAGTTTGGCGACAGATCAAAACCGGCCAGGCGCAGCAGTGGACCGTTTCAGAAATCAAATTAGCCCAGGCCCTCGGGGAACGGTTTGCCACGGCGGTCAAGCAGCACTGGCTCTATTCCGAAGTCAACAGCCTCAACACCAGCCTGGAAGCCCAGGTGCAGGAGCGCACGGCCGAGTTGCGCCGATCGAATGAAGACTTGCAGCGATCGGCCGCGAATCTCGAACGGGTGATCCATCAGCAACAGGCCCTGGCGCGGCTGATTGCCAAAATCCGCGAATCCCTCGACATCGAAACCGTCTTTCGCACCACGGCCCGGGAAGTGCGCCAACTGCTGCGGGCCGATCGGGTGGTGGTGTTTGCCTTCGACCCCGCCGCCGAAATGGCCCGGGGCAAAATCATCGCCGAAGATCGCGCAAGGGGTTGCACGTCTCTTTTGAATTTAGTGCTGGAAGATCCCTGCTTTAGCGACCACTACATGATGCAATACCAGCTTGGAAAAGTGCACAGCATCACCGATGTGCAAACCTCCAAAATGCCGGAATGCTACTTGGAAATCCTCCGCACCTGGCAAGTGCAAGCCAACCTCGTATTGCCCATCGTCCAAGGGGAGCAACTGTGGGGGCTAATGGGCATCCAGCAATGTACCGGCTCGCGCCAATGGCAAGAATCGGAAATTGATTTCTTGCGCCAAATTTGCACCCAGCTTGGCGTTGCCCTACAGCATACGGAGCTACTGCAACAAACCCGATCGCAGGCGGCCGAAATTGCAGAAACCCTGGATGAACTGAAGCAAACTCAACTGCATTTAGTCCAAAGTGAAAAAATGTCAGTTTTAGGGCAATTGATTGCTGGAGTAGCCCATGAAATCAATAATCCGATCGGATTTATCTATAGCAATCTGGGGCCGATTAGTGAATATTCTGAATTGTTAATTGAACTGGCACGATTGCAAGCTCAGAATGCCAGCCCTGATCAAATTCAAGACTTTTTGGCAACCTTTGATATTGATTTTGTGGCGCGGGATTTTCCAAAATTGATTGATTCCATGCGCCTAGGCACGAATCGCATTCGAGAAATTGTGTCGGCCCTGCGGGGGTTCTCACGGTTCGATCGCACCAGCACCAGCACCCTGTATCTGCATGAGGCGATCGAATCAACCCTGATGATCTTGCAATATCACCTCAAAGCCATTGGGTCTTATCCCGAAATTGAAGTGATTCGGAATTACGACGATGTGCCGCCGATCGAATGCTACTCGGGGCAAATTCACCAAGTCTTTATGAACCTGTTGTCGAATGCGATTGATGCCTTGCGCGAAGTCCAAGAACAACAGCTAAACCAAGGAAAACAAGCCTTTTTGGGTCAGATCTTAGTGGAAATTGGCCAAGCCGATGATTGCCACGTACGGGTCTCGATCAAGGACAATGGGCCGGGGATCGATCCTCACATTCAAGAACATTTGTTTGATCCCTTTTTCACCACAAAACCCAATGGCAAGGGCACGGGTTTAGGCCTGTCGATTAGCTATCAAATTGTGCAGCGTCATCAGGGCACAATGACCTGTTATTCAATGCCCGATCGCGGGGCCGAGTTTGTGTTGATTTTGCCGATCGAGCAAGATGCATTGTCGCAATCGCCGCAATCGCCGCAATTGCCCCAGCCCACTCGATCGGCCGCTCAGCCATCCTCCGGGGGACTCTTGACGGGCAGCACCGCCGAATGGTCGCCCGATGCATTACCCAGCGCCCAACTACCGATTCGATCGGCGGATGGATCACAGATGTTGCCGTCCCTGCCGGACTTGATCCCGGAACCCAATGAATTGTCTGAGCAACCCTTGCCTTCGCAAACTCGGACAATTTCTGATCATGATCAAGCATCCAGAACCCATGAATAATTTATAGAATTCATGCATCGAATCAAGTGTGATTTGTCGCCAATGGCAACGATCATCTTTGATGAAAATTGTGCTGGAAGATTTGATCAAAGCTCGATCGGGTAGATAGGATGTTCGCGCCACGGATGAACTAGTTTAAGCCGAACAGATGTTGACTTTGGATGGACTTAAATCGAAATTTAAATCGAAACTTGAATCGAAATTTGATATATAGGATTGAAATTAAATTGGGATCCAAAACAATACTCCAAAAGCCGCTAGCCATTTAACTAGCCATTGAATGACTCATGGGTTGAGCCGGTTCAAACGTTTTCGGTCATTGGGCTGCACAATTCGTAAAAATGGGGATGATAGTTGCCGGGAGCGATCGAAACATCATGGGAATTTCAGTAACCTTTTTGCCAGACGGAATCACGGTGTTGGCGGAACCGGGTGAACTGTTGCTGGCGGTGGCGAGTCGGGCAGGAGTCGAGATTCCGACGGGATGTTTGATGGGATCTTGTCATGCCTGTGAGGTGGAGTTGGCGGTTGATCTGCCGTTTTCGGGGGCGGATGGTGCGGGCAATGCGGACAGTAATGCTGCCAGCCCGATCGCCCAATCCACGGCCTCCCAGACCGTCTGTGCTTGCATCAGCGCCGTGCCCGCTGGCAGCGCGCGCCTGACGGTGACTTTGGGCATCGATCCGACGTGGTAATGTTGGGCAGTCGATCGCCCGGAGCCAATGTTCTGTGACCACGGAATCCCCCAATCTGGCTGTAGGTAGCCGTTTGGACGATGCATCTCCCGCCGAATCCTGGAACACCGATGTGCTGGTCGTAGGGGGCGGCACGGGAGGAACTGCGGCGGCGATTCAGGCGGCCCGGTGCGGTGTGCGGGTGGTGTTGGCGACGGAATTTGCTTGGCTGGGCGGCATGTTGACGGCGGCGGGGGTTTGCGCGCCGGATGGAAATGAATTGGCGGCGCTGCAAACGGGACTCTGGGGCGCGTTTTTGCGGGAGTTGCGGAGCCGTCAGCCGGGTGGCCTCGATTGCGGTTGGGTGAGTTTTTTTGCCTATGAACCGGCGATCGGGGCGCAGATTTTTGCGGATTGGGTGGCGGCCTTGCCTAATTTGCGCTGGGTGACGGGGGTGCGGCCGGTGGCGGTGACCCGATCGGGCGATCGGGTCACGGGGGTGACGTTTGATTCGGGGTTGCAGGTGGCGGCGCAGATCACGATCGATGGCACGGAGCTGGGCGACCTGCTGGCCCTGGGCGATGTGCCCCACCGGTGGGGGTGGGAATGGCGCGATGAGTGGCAGGAACCCACGGCCCCGGAAGGGCCGACGGCCTTGACCGATCGCTTTCCCGTCCAAGCGCCGACCTGGGTGGTGTATTTGCAGGATTTTGGCGAAGGGGCGATCGCGCCGGAAATTCCCCCGCCGCCGGACTACGATCCGCGCCGCTACGAAGGAGCCTTTGGGGGCTATGCCAGTCCGCAGCAGGTGTTGAACTACGGGCGGATTGCGGGCGATCGGTTCATGCTCAACTGGCCCCAAGCGGGCAATGACTACGGCGATGATTTGGGCCGATTGGTGGGCCCGGCGGCCGATCGGGCGGCGGTGTTGCAGGGCGCGCGCGATCGCAGCCTCGGCTTTGCCCATTGGATCCAACAGCAACTGGGACGGCGCTACGGTTTAGCGGTGGATTTGTTTCCCGAAACCGGTGCGCTGGCACTCCATCCCTACTTTCGCGAAAGTCGTCGCTTGCGGGGCCTGGAAACGGTGACGGAGCGGCAGATCCTGCCCGTGGCGGGCGGTTGGGGCGCACCCTTGCCGCGCGATCGCACCACCGGAGCCAGCAGCGCGATCGCCTATGGCAACTATCCCAACGACCATCACTACCCCGGCGAATCCTTTCCCCTGGCTCCCAAGTCCTTGCGCTGGGGCGGGCGCTGGACGGGCACGGCCTTTGCGCTGCCCTACGGTTGCCTAGTGCCCGAGGCGATCGATGGGTTCTTGGTTTGCGACAAAAATAGCTCCGTCTCGCACATCGCCAACGGTGCAACGCGCTTGCAGCCAGTGGTGTTGGGTCTGGGGCAGGCGGCGGGCATGGCGGCCGCCCTCTGCGTCGAGCGCGGTTGTCAGCCCCGATCGCTCCCCGTGGCGGATCTCCAGGCGGCCTTGCTGCACGATCCCACCGCACCCGCCGCCGTCGTGCCCTGCTTTGGCCTAACGACCGATCGCGCGGACTGGCGATCGCAGCAACAGCATTGGCTGGCCCATCCCCAGGACTACGACTCGATCTTGACCCACGAGCATCCCTTGAGTTTGGTGCATCCCCCAGAGCCACCGACCACCGCCGTGGGCTTCTCGGGGCAATTTTCGTGGCGTGGCCTCCAGGACTACGCCCTCGAAACCCAATGGGCGGACACACCGATCGCCCTGGTGACGTTGCACCCTTGGGTCAACCACCGCCTGAGCCAACTGGAACCGGGGTGCTCGATCGTCCTGCGCGGGCACTACAACCCCTCGGGGCACTGGATTATTGTGGAAGATTTACCGGAGTAGGGGTGCGCTCGGGGCCGGGAGCCGTGGCCACCGGTGCGGCATCGGGGCTAAAGGGGCCACCCCCACTGGGCCGGCCCGATCGCAGCAGTTCCGAGAGCGTCACGAACCGATAGCCCTGGGCCTGGAGCGCAGGAATAATGTCTTGGATCGCCGCGATCGTCCGATCGCGCGGGTGGTTGAGCCGAAAGCTCCCGTCATGAAACAGGACGATCGACCCGGGCCGCACCTGCCGCAACACGCTCTGCACCAGGGTTTTTTCGTCATTGGCCGGATCGTAATCGCCCGAGTCCACCTCCCACATGGCCAAGGTGCGCCCCGATCGCCACAACAAAAACGGCAACGTAAACCACCGCTTGCCCAAGGGAGGGCGCAGGGCGATCGGCCCCGTCGCACCCGCCGCCCGCAGTCGGCGATCGGTCTCCGCCAGTTCCGACTGCACCTCCGACGGCCACCGAAAGATCAAATTGCGGTGGGAATAGGTATGATTGCCCAGTTCATGGCCGCGCCGCACCACCTCCCGCGACCAAGCCGGATAGCGATCGATCTGCTGACCAATTTCAAAAAACGTCGCCCGCACACCGAAGCGATCGAGCACTTGCAAAATCTCGCCCGTGTAGGGCGGTTGGGGCCCGTCGTCAAAGGTCAGCGCCACTAGCCGTTCCGCCGTGGCCACGCGCCGCACCCCAAACACCGGGAAACTATGGGCCACCGGCAACACCGCGCCATACCACAACCCATGGCCCACGAGGGCCATCAACACCAACGCCACCAGCCCATTCTGGATCCACTGGAGCCAGGGCCAACGATGCGATCGCGTCATGGGTCTGCTCCCTAGAGCAAATACACCTGACCGTCGATTAATAAATGCGTGATGCCCTTGGCCTGGAGGTAGGGGCCGGTTTTTTGGAACAGGTCGTTCGCGTCCGGCACTTTGATAATGCGCTGATTGCGCGCGGAAAACCGCCGCGCCACCCGATGGTTATCAAACACGGGCAACGTCTTGCTGGCGGCATCCTGGGGAGAAATTTGCCCCAATTCCCGAAAATCTTCGAGGGGCCGCGCCACCAGTTCCGCCGCTCGGTCAACGACTAAATAGCAAGGATTGGGGATGCGTGAAACTTCCAGGGGCATGATTTCGATCGGCTGATTGGGGTTGGCTCCTCGGCCAAACACGGCGGCAATGCCCGACTCCCCATCATCGTCCCCAAACTCAAAGTCATCCTCGTCCTCATCGAGATCGTCATCCAACTCCAAATCATTCGCCAAGTCATCGTCGCCGTCGTCCACCGGGCCTGGCTCGGGTCGATTGCGAGGGGTTGCCCGCTGCTTGGATCGCGGTTCCGCCGCTTCCGTTGGGGGGCTGGCGATCGACGACGCATCGTCATCGGCATCCGCACGTTTTTTGATTGGGCGATCGACCCGCGATCGGCGACTCGTACCCCACTCGGCGGGCCCATTGGCCGGATCCCCATCATCCCCAAATTCCGGCACGGCGGCTAGATCCGGGGCGATCGACGAATCCACAGCCGACAAATCAGCGGCCGCCGGACTCGACCCGATCGAACTGAAGGTTGAATTGAAAGCGGCGGGATCACCACCTTGGTCAAAGAGCGGCAAGGACTCACCGGCGCTACTGCTGGAGCGACGGCGCACCCGGCGACTGCCCGACTCCGACGGTGCATCGGCTTGCCGGGATGGAGCATGGCGCGACTCAAGGGATCCTCGGCCGATCGCCTTTGCCTCGATCGATGGGTCAACCTGAGGGGGTTGAGGATCCCGCACGAGGGGTGGATCGATCGCCGCCATCACCACCGGAGCGATCGAAACCGGATCGATCGCCGGAGCCGCCGCCGCCACCCCCGTCATCGCCTCGTCTTGCGTCTCTTCCTCCTCCGCCGCCAACTTGAGAATGCGCCCCACCGTTGAAGTACTGACTCCAAAGCGCTGCCCGAGGGCCGCCATGGTGTGGCCCCCTTGGCGGTACAGCACCACCAATTCATGCTTTTGGGAATCCGATAACTTGGGAGGAGTCATGCCCAAACCTGGGGAATTGTGCGAATGCCTGAGGACGATCGATTGCCCCAACGTCGGCTCTGATCGTCCCCGGTCTCGAATGGGCCGCTAACCCGCGCTGCGATCGCCCTCGAACAACGGAGACACCAAGCTAACCGCAGTGAGACAGCCAACTAGCCCAACCAGCCAGAGGACGTGGACATTAACGCGGACATTACGCGGATATTACTTAGACGTAACTGGAGACGTAACTGGAACTTAGCTAGCGTTTCCCGACGAACGTCGGCGAGCACCACGGCGCGATCGCGTCGAAAGATCGTACTCCAACACGGCCCCAATGCCAAACAGCACACCGCTAAAGATCCAAAACACCTCCAGCAAGCTGCCACTTTCATAGTTGCAGATATTAGCGGTGGCGTACTTGAACCACATATCCGCAATGTAGAGCGAGATCGAAGCCGCCGCAATCATGCGCCACGACTGGGCCGATCGCCCGCCCCAGAACGCCAACAGCAGCGCCGAAGCCAACACCAACAGAATAATATCGCCAACCGTATAGACCGGCAGAATGTAATCAGTCAAAGGACTCAGAGCAGTCTGAATCTGTTCAGCCCAGGCCGGCACACTGGCGATCGCCTCCGGGGTCTTCGCCGGACAAGTCGACTCGCCAGACACCAACGGGGAAAACGCAAAGGCCGTACCCGCCAACCCAATCCCCCCGATCGCCAACCACTGCCACAACTCAAGATTTAGCCGGCGGGGCAACACCGCCAACAGCAGCCCGATCGCCAGGGCCACATAGGTCACGATGTAGAACAAATCCCCCGGGCTAATATCTGGCTCAATCCCCAAGCCAATTTCCCAATAGCTAAACAACAGGTTGCCCAGCCCATAGCAGAGCATTCCCAGACCAATCAGCAGCCAGACCGTCCGCCCGCTCAGAATTTGGTTACTGCGCCAATTGCGAAAACAGACCAATGCCGCCCACAGATACGAGGCAGTTTCCAAAACCGATGTGCCAATGCTGTACCACTGGGGCAGACCTTCGCCCGGTGGAGTCACACTAAAAAAGAGGAAAAAGGCCAGCGCAATCAGAGACCAAGCAATAGCCCCAATAATCAGGTTGCGCGATGAAAGTAGTTTGGGTGACGATTCGCTCGCAGTCTTAGTCATAGGGGTTGGCGTGAAAAGGGTCGAATGCCAGGTGGTGGTGATTGGGAGGGGCGATAACCGGTTCAGACCGACGATCGATCATGAATGGTGAAATTGGGTGGGGGGTAATGAGCCAGGGTGCCTTGAAAACGGTTAACCCCGGTTAACCCCATCAATGCGCGACGATCCCAACGGCGACTGAGCCGCTGAACGTGGGACAGGGCCCCCTTTAGCGCCATAGTTTAGCCACGGGCGATCGCCCGAGCCAATCGGCAAATTCCGAACGCTCGCTCCCATTCATCTCCTGTAGTGCATCAAACGCTCGGCTAGTGAAATTGGTGTTGCCAAAATAGCTGCGGCCGAGACCATGCAATTCCTGTAGTAGTCCCACAATTTGTAATTCTTGCCAGGGCGGCAAGGTCATTTCAAAGGGGTTAACTTCCAAAATATTGTTAACGGCAGCCGGTGTATCAAGCGCTGGAAATTGCAGCCGCTTGAAAACATCGCCAATTTCCTGGCGAAACTTTGCCCCCTGCCGATCGCCCAGCAAGTCTTCAATATCGAAGTACACGGCCTGGAGCAATAGCAGACCAGCCAAAATATAGGATGACTTGACGGCTCCGCTGTCGCCGGTGCCTGCGTCCGCCGTGCCTAGGCGATCGAGCCGCACTTTGCCCCACACGCTGAATCGGTCGGTCTCCTCAAGCAACACGCAGGCCTTGCCTCGGTTATCCGTGAGATCCCGCCACAGGGCCCGTGCTTCTTCCGCTTGGTTTGCACCAAACACATTGAGCAACGTGAATGTTTGACCCTGATAGCTCAGGATCGGGATTTGCTGATCTTTTTCGGGGTGCCGGACGTTGGAAATTTCCACGTCTTGCCGCTTCAGAATAAACATGCGTTATTCAAAGAACTCATGCTTGGGGCTACTGTTCGGGCTAGGAACCACGATTGTGATCTAGCCTGAACTCATGCAGTCGATCGGCCAGAGGACAGAAGCCAGCCCCCGCAGGGCGATCACCAATAGCAAAGCGTCATTGGTAATTGACTAGCGAATCAAGCCTTAGCTGGGCATCATTCTAGCCCAGAGACTTCTGCGTCAGGCTATTTGAGCATCTGGGGGGGCGAACTGCGCTTTGGCTCCTCAAGTGTACCCCGGAGACTTGTAAAAACCGCCCTGCTGAGTGATTGCCTCTTGTTAAAGAGGTAGAGTCCATCTCGCTCTCTTGCTCGGGATTAGGCTAACTCGATACAATTCGTAAACCTTAAATGGCTTGCCCGCCAACCCAAGCTCTCCTCAAGACGGCATGGCCTGTGGTTTGGTCGGTGGAAAAACGGTTCTGAAATGGGCCGCATCGTCACTCGTTCAGCGAAGCTCGGCAAAAACGGTACAATCCACATCGGTATTCGATCGCTGAACTTGATCTGGCATTGATTGTCATCAAAGATCGTTATCGATCGGTCTCCGTGATGGTCATATCCATGATGGTCATCAATGGCTAGGGGCAATTGCTAAGGATTGGGTGCGTAGCTCAGCGGATAGAGCAGCCGCCTTCTAAGCGGCCGGTCGCAGGTTCAAGTCCTGCCGCACCCGTTTTGTGTAAATTTCGGCTCGATTCAGATGGATTCAGATCAGATCAATTCAAATCAATCGATCAGAATCATCGAATCAACGGTTGGGTTGATCGGTTGGGTCGATGATTCGATCGCGAGCGGCTGGGACATTAGACAGCCATGCCCGATCGCGACAGGCTGGACTGATTTTCGAGATAGGTTTTGAGGCGAAAGAGGCTGGTCACGTGTCCCAGCCGCAAGGGCAGCATCGATACCCCTTCCACCTGGGACTGAACCCACCCGTCGCCCCAGTGCCACTCGTGGTGGCCATCGATCGCCCCTGCCAGGATCAGGGAAACCCCGCGATCGTCCACCCATTGCACCCGGTGCTCAATTTCTAGGGGACCCAGCCAACTGGTATAAACCGTGCCTGTAACGAGTCGATCGGGTAGCGGGTCAGAAAAGCGCCGGGGCCCAACCCAATGCTGCCACTGGCTGGGTCGCAAGATACTGTCCCCGATCGGGGTGGCCGCGGCCTCGATTTCAATTCGTAACTGAGCTTGCTGGAACGTGCCAAACATAAGCGTCCGTACCCATTCCGATGGGGTTAGCCACAGTTTAATCATTGCACTCAAGCGTCATCGCTGTCGTTGTGCAATTAGCGGATTTGTCCGATCAGAACTCGACATCTGTTCAACCGCACCCCGCTTGGGTCGCGATCGCATCGCTCACCGGCTGGGCCTAACGCGTTAAGGCGGACTCAGTTTCCGATCGGCTAGGGATCTGCTCTCGGCAGTCGGGTTGCAACGCACCGGATAGAATAGAGCCACAACGCAGGTTAAGAAATGTAAGGGTTCAGCCATGGGCGATCGTCTAATCCGAGCCACCGCCGCGAATGGCGGCATCCGTGCAGTGGGAGCCATTACCACCCGCCTCACCGACGAAGCCCGCGAGCGGCACAAACTATCCGCCGTCGCGACCGCCGCCCTGGGCCGCACCATGACGGCGGGCTTGCTGCTTGCGTCGAACATGAAACGAACCGAAGCCCGTGTCAACTTGCGCTTTCGGGGAGATGGCCCCTTGAGCGGGGTGATGGTGGATGCCGGGTGTGATGGCACGGTGCGCGGCTATGTTGGCAATCCGTCCGTGGAACTGCCGCCCAATGCCCAGGGCAAGTTAGACGTGGGTGGTGCGATCGGCCAGGGATATCTCTACGCCGTGCGCGACGTGGGCTATGGCTATCCCTACTCCAGCACCACCGAAATCGTGTCCGGCGAAGTCGCCGAAGATATTACTCACTACCTGGCCAACTCGGAACAAACCCCATCGGCCCTCTCGCTGGGCGTGTTTGTGCAATCCCAAGGCGTAACAGCCGCCGGGGGGTTGTTAATCCAGGTCATGCCCCAGGCTTCGGTGGATGATTCGGTATTAGCCACGCTGGAAAGTCGGATTACGGCGCTCCAAGGCTTTACGCCCTTGCTGCGGAGTGGTAAGTCTCTACCCGAGATTCTCAACGACTTGCTTGGAGATATGGGTCTCGAGATTTTCCCGGAAGTACAATTGTTGCGATTCCACTGCGGTTGCACCAATGAGCGGATGCTGCGAGCGCTGAAGCTGCTGGGCCAAGAGGAGTTGCGCGACATGATCGAAAAAGATGGCGGTGCTGAGGCAACGTGCCATTTTTGCAATTCGGTCTATCACACGGATGTGTCAGGCTTGGAGCAACTGATTCTGGAGATGCAGCAGGCCGAGGCGGCGGGATCCTAGACCGGGGCTGTTGGGGACTCTGTGATGGAAATTGGGGCGATCGCGGGTTGCTGAAATCTGATGCTTGCCAACATTGCTCCCCAATTTCTGGACAAGTTTTGAGCAACGCTTGGGCAAATTTTGGGCAAAAATTTTGAGCAAAGGGCTTGCATCTCTCAAGAAATTTGCTATATTTGTTTTCGCCGCACAACGGCGCGGGGGTTTAGCTCAGTTGGTAGAGCGCCTGCTTTGCAAGCAGGATGTCAGCGGTTCGAGTCCGCTAACCTCCATCTTTAATTTTCGGCTGTGCTCTTTGGCTGCAATCTTCAGATCTGGGATTAACTCCTATTGGGTGCTGCTCGCTTTTTGAGTTTCTGCCGATCGAGGCTGATCTCGTTGTTTCCGATCGAGATCGAGTTCAACATTCAGCGCTGTTGAGTGGAAAGGTAGGCGGGCTAGAGGCCCGCGCTACGTTGATGGTTTTATCCCAGGCTGGTTTTATCCCCGTGATTTCATTCCTGTGACTCGGGATGATGATCGGGGTTTGGGTTTGGGTCTGGGTGGTTGCGCTATTTGCGATCGATCCAAACCTTCAGGGCTTCGAGTTGCAGTCCATCACCGCGCAAGCCGCAGAACTCGCCATTGGTGATGATGTTGGAGTTGCCGTAGCCTGCGAAGTGCCCTTGGTAGTGAATCTGATAGCGATTGGCTTCGGGGCCGGTGAGTTCGATCGCAAACCCTTCGAGGCGGCGGCTTTCAAGGCGGGAGCCAACGTATTCACCTTCGCCGACCCAGGGGGTGTCGCCGGTGTTTTGCAGGTGGCCCATATACCGGATGCCGAGGCCGGGGATGGGTTGCCGAAAGCGAATCTGCATTCCTTCGAGGGAGCGCGATTCGCCGATCGTCCCGGCAAATTCCCGATCGCTGAAGGTGCGATCGCCAATGCCCCCAATATGCACCAGTACTTCGAGGGCGATCGGGCCGTTCGGGCCGCTGGTTTTTGCGCCAAAGATTACGTCGTTGGCCTGTAACGGGGCGACGGTTTGGGGGGCGGGTTCGGTCGATCGAGCCGCAGGGGCAGCCCCACCGAGGATTTGTAACTTTCCGCGCGAGGCGGCCACGGCGAGCGATCGGCCAAAGGAACGGGCCACGGTGTCTTCGAGTTGCACCCAGCGGTCATCGTCGAGGCGATCGGCCTCTTCCAACAGGGACAACAGGGCACAAAGGGGGTGGTTGCCCTTCACGAGGGAAATCGCCACCTGGGGCAAGTTGGCGGGGATGGCCGTGGCCACGAGGCCGCGCACTTGGCGGGCTTGGTTTTGGCAGTCGTTGAGCGCCGCTTGGGCATCGCTTGTGCCGCTATAGCGAATCGACAGCAGCCGATCGAGCATGGCCAAGGCCTGTTGCTGCACCGTTTCCGGCGAGCCGATCGGCATCAGCGATCGAATAAACGCTTCGAGTTCGCGCACGGAAACCAAGTTCGCCGGAACCGCGCCAGCGGCCAGACCCGCGTCTTTCGCCAGGGCGATCGCTTGATCGCGCAACGTTTCAAAGGTCTGCTGATAGCGAGCCGCTTCCGTGAGCAGACCGGCGCTGGGCGGCGTACCCAAGTTGGTTAACTCACCTGCCGCCAAGGAAAGCCGAGTGCCCAAACTATTGTGGCTACTCGCGAGGGTGCTCAACTCTTGCAGCAGGGTGTCGAGGGCGAGCATACTAGGTTTCGTCTTCTGTGATGGGTGATGGGGTTGAATCGACTCAACTCGCAGGGGCCGAAAAAATCGTCCGCAAGTACGACGGGTCAGGGCCGATTTCGGGGTCGCAGTGGTGGGCTAACACGATGGCCAGCCAACCCACGATAACCATACCACCGGCCCTGATCCCGGTTGTGTGCTCATGAATTTGGGCTGAATTGGGCCCAAAAAAATCCCCCGCCGGCGGGGGGAATTTGATTCGTTTGAAGTGGCTAAGGTCGGGGCGGGTTGAGGGACGATCGGGCGGCGGGTCAACCAACGGCGCAGTTGCCGATTGCAGAGGAGTGGCGTTGGAGAGGCTTGAAATAGGCCCGATCGCAGCGTTGGGTTTCCACATCATCATGGTTTGCTTGGTAGCCGCTGGTTTCATAGAGCTGAACGGCTTCGCGCAGCACCGTCACGGTTTCCAGCCAAGCGGTCTGAAATCCCCGATCGGCCGCCGCTTGTTCCAACTGTCGCAACAACCATCGACCGAGACCTTGGCCCCGTGCCGTTGGGAGTAGATACATTTTGCGGATTTCGATCGCCCGATCGCCGCGCGGAATCGGGTAATAGGCCCCCGTGCCCACGAGCCGATCGCCCTGAACCACCACCCAAAATTCCCCGCCCGCCGCTTGGTAGCACTCTTCGACGGCCAGCACATCGCGATCAGCCCCCGTCGGTTCCCAGGGCAACCCATACTCGGCGAGCACCGATTGGATCACCGCTGCCGCCGCCGAGCGATCGCCCGGTTGCCAATCCCGAATCTGAAAATCGCCGAACGCTGCCTTCATGCCGTTTTCAGCCGTGAGCATCCATGTCTATTCAAGGGATCGGTTAAGGGAACCGATCCTGCTGTCGATCGCCCTAGGCGGCCCGTAGCTCGGGAGCTAGTTGATCTAACCGATCTAACTGATACGCCTCCAAGGCCGCCGCCTGGGAATCGTAGATCGGAAAGACCCGATCGAGCTGGGCAATTTCAAACACCATCCGAACCGGATCCGACGGCGCACAAAACAGCAACGAGCATCCCCGTTGACGAGCCAGCTTAAACCCGGCAATCAGCGTTGACAGGCCAGAGCTGTCGATCGAACTCACCTGAGATAAATCCAACAACCAAACGGGGGAGGCCGTCTCCGAAGGAATCGCGTCTTGAGCCAACTGCTCAAACTGCTGACGCAGATCCGTGCTGCTGTGCGTGTCGAAACGACCTTGAAGTTCCAGTACGCGCGGGTTGTACATCATAAGCGTCATAGACCTTCCTGGGTAGCGAGCATGAGGAGTCGGCCACAGGACCGGACTCATGATTATGTGCGACTCAAGTGCAACGTCATCCTGATGTGGTGGATAGGGCATGGCACTAAGCCAGCCGATGTGCGGGTGAGAGCCTCTTGGATCGATCGAAGTCATGGGTGTGATTGATCGCATCGAAGGGCAATCGAGAGCTGTCAATGCAGGCGATCGGGATGGTTTGCCTGATCGAAAAGAGAGTGGGTGCGGCAGCGATCGCCCTAACAGGGTAATCGTGATCGCCGGTTGCACGAGGCTAACTGGACTACCAAACGGGTCGGAGTCCGTTCAACCAGTCGCTATGAAGGTATTTTGTCAAGCGAGTTCCCATTGTTTTAATAATTTTGGTTCGGTAATCACGACTTGGGCAGGGCGGTTTGCTGACTATTGGGCGGTTTGGCGGTCGGTTTTGGGGCGAGCCGATCGTTGCGTCGAGCCTAGTGGTTGTGGTTCTGACAGCCGATCGGACGATCAGGGAATGTTGCAAAATCGCCCCGCTTGCATCCCAAGGGGGGAGATTACGACAACGGTGCGGTGGGGGCGATCGGCTCCAGCGGCTCCCCCGATGGATGGAAATAGTCATAAATTTGCCGCGCCAGGTGGGGGCCCACGCCCGCGACTTCTTGAAGTTGCTCGATGCTCGCTTCGCGGATGTAGTCGATCGATCGGAAATGGGCCAATAACTGCTTTTGGCGATGGTGGCCGAGGCCGGGAATCTCTTCGAGGCGCGATCGGCGCATTCGCTCCGTGCGTTGTTGGCGATGGAAGCTGACCGCAAACCGGTGGGCCTCATCCCGCAGCCGCCGCACCAACTGCATTCCCGGCTGGTCGGGATCGGTCGTTAGCGGTCGCGATTCATCGGGCAAGAAAATTTCCTCGCGCTTTTTGGCCAGGCTGACTACCCGTAGCTCGTCTTGCAAATCGAGATCGCGCACCACCGCCATCACGGCCGAGAGTTGCCCTTTGCCGCCGTCGATCACGACCAAATCGGGCCAATCCTGGGTGCGGCGATCGCGCCCGCCCAACACTTCCAGGGCCGCGTTAGGCGCGCTTCGGGGCTTGTGATCGCGAAAGCGGCGGCGAATCGTTTCCGCCAAGCTGGCGAAGTCATCGGAATGGCCGGGGCCGATCGCCGGGTTGCGAATTTTGTAATGGCGGTAATGTTGCTTGGCAGGCAGCCCATCGACAAACACCACGCGGGAAGCCACCGCGTCGGAGCCTTGGACGTGGGAGATGTCGTAGCACTCGATCCAATGGGGCAAGTCGGGTAAGTCGAGCAAGTCCGCCAAGTCGTGTAGGGACTGTTGGTTGCGATCGCTGCTGCGTTGGGTGCGTGCCAGTTCGTACTCGGCATTCCGCGCCACGAGGGCGATCAGGTCGGCTTTCAGTTGCCGTTGGGGCGTTTCGATCGTCATCTTGCGCCCCCGGCGATCGCTCAGCCAATCGGCCAGCCAGTCGCCATCGGGCAGCGCGTATTGCACCAAAATTTCGGCGGGAATTTCCACGGATTCCACGGTGGCGTAGTGCTCTTCGAGGGCCTGTTGCAAAATGCGGCCCAGGATTTGCGGATTCGTGGTTGGGGGGCTTGATCCATCGGCTGTGCCAGTCGTGGGGGGCAAGGGGCTTAAGCCCCTTGTCTGGTCTGGGATCGAGTCTGGGATCGATTCTGAGGTCTGGTTTGGGATCGGGTTTGGGATCGAGTCTAGGATTGGGTCTGGGGTCTGGGGAATTTCGGCCACAAAGGCCAATCGCCCCACCAGTCGCCCGGCCCGAATTTGGAAGAGTTGAATGCAGGCGTGTCGATCACTCGCGGCCAGGGCGATCGCATCGCGCGACACCCGATCGTTCGGCAGCTCCACCTTGCGATCGACCCCCAATTGCTCCAGCCCTAGCAGCCGATCGCGCAGTTGGGCCGCCAGCTCAAAGTTCAGCTCCTCAGCCGCGGCCGTCATCTGTTGCCGCAGTTGGTCGATCAACTCGCTCGATCGCCCCTGAAACACCATCGCCACCTTCTGCACTGTGCGGCGATAGGCCTCCGACGTAATCAACCCCTGACACACGCCCGGACAGCGCCCAATGTCGTAGTTCAAGCAGGGGCGATCTCGAAACAGGGGTTTGGGCCGTTGCCGCAGCGGAAACAACCGCTTCACCAGGCGCAGGGTGTCTCGCAGCGCCCGCGCATCCGTGTAGGGGCCGTAGTAGCGATCGCCCGGCTGTCCCAGTTTCCGCTTGCGGGTAATGAACAGCCGTGGATAGTCCTCCGACCAGGTAATGCAGAGGTAAGGATATTTCTTGTCATCCTTCAGCAGCGTGTTGAAGTGCGGTTGGTGCTGCCGAATCAGGTTCGCCTCCAGGGCCAGCGCCTCCGACTCCGTATCCGTGACGATGAACTCAATCTCCGCCACCTGCCGCACCATCAGCTCCAGGCGCGGGCTATGCAATTGCGCGCCGATCGGCTTGACCGACTGGCCTTGGAACGGGCGGAAATAGGATCGAACGCGCGATCGCAGGCTTTTCGACTTGCCGATATAAAGGACGCGATCCCGATCGTCCTTCATGAAATACACACCCGGTTCCTGGGGCAACTCCGCCAGCCGGGCCTGCAACCGCGCTCGATCGCCGATTAAGAGCTGCCTGTTAACGACCATAAATTGCCTATGAATTGCCGATGGCTTCCTGCAATTGAGACCCTTCATAACCACAAATTCACGAGTGAAATGGGCGATCGTCCCGATCAACCCATCCCCCCAAACTTGTCACGCCCCTGTACAATGCGCCATAACTCCTAGACGGTATTCAAAACAAATCTCTTAGCCTGGGGAACCCCTTGGAGAGCACCGCCGTCAAGGGCTTCAGCTAGACAGTATCAGTCAACCTAAGGTAAACTTGCGCTGGCTGTACGAGTCTTTTGGCAGTCTCAGGCCAACAGAAAGCTTATAAGGCTGACTGTCGCTGGATGCAACGCTGAATTGTCGATCGTTTGGTACAAGCACAGACATACAGCTACAGCAAATTTCAGAGGAGTGGAATAAGTGACTCAGTTCGGCAACAATCTTCCCAACTTTTTAATTGGGTCCAACGTAGACACCCTTCAGGGGAATGGAGACGCGGACTCGCTAGTCGGTAGTACTACTGGCCGTAACCTGATTTTCGGGAACCAAGGTGGTGACTCGCTGATCAGCCAAGCCGGTGCTGACACCATCTACGGTGGCCAAGGCAACGATATTATCCGTAGCCGCGGCGGCTCGCTTCTGTACGGCGACAAAGGCAACGATACGATCGTTGGCGAAGCTTCATCGACCGGTGTGATCGGTGGTTCTTCGGTCGGCGGTGGCGACACCATGTACGGCGGCGAAGGCGACGACTCGTTGGTCGCTAACTCGGCTGGTCCCTCGTCCCTGTTTGGGAACCAAGGCAATGATGTTTTGGTGGCTGGCAACAAAGCCGACACCCTCTACGGCGGTCAAGGCAACGACACCCTGAATTCGTCCGTTGGCGGCTTGCTCTACGGTGACAAGGGCAACGACAACATCGTCCTCAGCGGCTCGGGCGTTGCTGGTGCAACCACGGTCTACGGTGGCGAAGGCGACGACACGATCGCTGGCGGCGGCCGTACCCTGCTGTTCGGTAACGAAGGCAAAGACGTAATCACCGGTGGTGCTGGTGACTCGGTCTACGGTGGTAAGGGCGATGACTCCCTGTCCGCAACCGGTTCCGGTGCATTCATCTCCGGCGACCTGGGCAACGACGTGCTCCGCAACACCGGTGCTAACAACACCCTCGCAGGCGGCGAAGGCGACGACACCATCCTCTTCGATGGTGGTGCAGCCTTCTCGACCGCTTCTGGTGGCGGCGGCAAGAACTTCTTGCAAATCCTGCCCACGATTACTGGCTCGGGTAACGTCCTGATCGCCGGTAGCCTGGGTGACACCCTGGTGGGTGCTGGCGCAAACACCCTGCAAGGTGGTGTCGGCGACGACTCGCTGGTTTCCGGTGGTTCGAACGTCACCTTGGTGGGTGGTGCTGGTCGCGACACCTTCAACGTGTTGGCGGGCGGTGCGGTCTCCGGCTTCAACCCCGGCGAAGGCGACACGATCATCTCGGGTACGGCTCCGTTCACGATCATCGGTGGAAGCACCGGTTTGTTCCTGACCGGTACTCCGAACCGCGACACCCTGACCGGTGGCTCGGCGAACGATACCCTGGAAGGCTTGGGCAACGCTGACCTGCTGACCGGCGGCGCTGGTGCAGACGTGTTCCTGTTCCGTGGCGCTCAGGTCCGTGACGTTGCCTCAGTCACCTTCAATAGCGGCACCTTCACCGTCGGTGGCACGATCGGGTTCGGGACAGGTGCAGCAGCAATCCGTGAAGTTAGATACTTTACGGTTTTCCCGAATCCTGGCCATACGGCAATCACTGGTGGGGGTACCTTCAGTTTCGGTGCTGGTACCCTTACTGCTGGTGCTTCGGGAACAACTGTTACTCCTGCTTTTGGCGCTACCCTGACCTTCCAGTACGGTACTGCTGGTGGTGTTGGTACTGGTTTAACCCCTGTGTTTGGAAGCGCGATTACGGAAGGGACTTTCGCAGTGCCCGCGGCTGGTTATGGTTATGCGCTCAGTGGGTTCGACACAATCACCGACTTCGAGTCAGGTGTTGACCAAATTCGTCTGGAAGGTCGATTGTTCAGCAGTGGAACTAACTTCCCGACGGCGAATGCTCCTGGTGCATTCCTGTCCGTAGCTTCGACCACTGGCACCGGCTTGTCAAACATTGTCGGTAAGTCTGAGTTCCTGATCTATGATCGCCAGAGCGGCATCCTGTATGGTCGTCCGGTTAATGGGACAACAAGCCAGGCAGGCACGTTTGGTAGTCAGTACATCTACAGCTCGACTCCGATCCCATTCTCGGGCACATTAGTGGATGTGAACACTGGTCCTGGAACTGCCCAAATTGTTAGCTCCTTTAGCGCCAGCAATTTCGGTACGAATGGTGTGGGTACTGTTTCCTACTACATCCTGCCACAAACGCCGGTTACTGGTGCTGCCTTCAGCAACGTCGGTACGATTGTCGACAGTAGCTTCCTGCCGATTCCGTTCGCGCAAGTGCTCAAGGGTGGTGCTGCTGTCACCGACCTGACCTACGGTCGCGACATCGTAATCTTCTAAATTTCGGAAGATGGATTTTTGAAGGCAGGGTTTCGGCTCTGCCTTTCCTCCCCAGGCTCTCGATGCGAGATCTGGGGAGGTTCTTTTTTGGGGATGCTTATGGGGTACTGGCTAGCTAAAGAGTTCGGGGATGCGGCGGTGCAGGGCGGCGTTTAGTTCGGGGAGCCGATCGCGTAGGTCTTGGTACCACTGGTAGCGCTGGCGGTAGTGTTGGCACATCAGCCGGTTTTGGGCAGCCCATTGGTAGGCGTTGTGGGCGAGGGTTTGCCGCAGTTGGGGATAGTCGATCAGGGCGGCGAGTTTTTGCTCAAAGTCGGCGGGGCTGTAGTAGAGCAGGCCGGTTTGACCATCCGCGAGGGTTTGCTGATAAACAACGGGGCTGGCGAGGGCGGCGGTGCTGTGGGCGGCGCACTCGATGAATTTCAGATCGGATTTCATGCCATTAAAGCGGGTGCGCTCGAGGGGCAGGAGGGCGATGTCGCTTTGGTGGAGCAGTCCGGCGTATTCCTCGTAGGGGCAGAAGGAGCGGAAGGTTTTGTGGGGCGTTTGGAGGGCATCGAAGAATCGACGATCGTGGATCACGTGGACGAGGATCCGATCGCCCTGGCTATTGACCACGCGGTTGATCCCATCCATCAGCGGTCGCCAGTCGTTTTCCCGGTTGAGCGCCCCGAAGAACAGGGTGACGGGTTGTTGGGGATCGTACGATCGCGGGGCCGGCAGCTCGGCGAGTTGGTTGGGAAAAACGGCGACGTAGGGATTGACCTGGCGCAGGAAGGCGGCGAGGGGTTCGGTGGAGGTTTGGATCGCGTGGACGCTGCGATAGGCAAAAAAGTCGGTTTTTTCGGTGCGGGCCCAGCGGTAGGGGTCGTCATCGACTTCCAGGATGATCAGATAGCCGCGCGCGAGTAGTTTGCGTTGTTGGGCTAGGTCTTGCTCGCGGCTGAGGATGGCCCGTTGCCAAATAAAAATTGGTTCTTCGTGGGCTTGGGCGGCTCCGGCGACGGCGGTGCGATCTTGGGAGATGGCCCGCACGCCGGGGATGCGGTTGAGGAAGCTGTCGGGTTCGGTGACGCGCACCCGCTTGCAGACTTTGGCTTCCATGACGAGGGTTTGCATAAATAGCCGGCGCTGGGGCCGATCGCCCGGCCGCACGGCCCGCACGAGGTATTGCACGGCGGCGCTTTGTTGGTTGAACTGTTGTCGATCAACCCCGAGCCGATCGAGCAGGGGGCCGATCGCCTCCTGGAATTTGTCGCGCATCGCGTCGGGGCGACTGCGGCCGCGAATTTCGTCGATTTCTAGGCCCGCCTGCTCGAACAACTGCTCGATCGACTCGCGCGTAAAAAAGCGCAAATGGCCCCGATCGAGCAAGCCGTGATCCGCATATTGCCAATGGCCCGCCAGCAAGTCCGCGATCGCCGTCCAATATTGAATATTCGGAATGCAAGCGATCAACTGGCCCCCCGGTGCGAGCCACTGCGCATGGCGGCTCAAGGTTGTCCAGGGATCAACGAAGTGTTCGAGCACATCGCCATAGATCACACAGTCGGCGCTGGCGGGTGGAATCTCGGCCGCCAGTTGGGGATCTTCCGCATTGCCCACATAGACCCGATCGAGCCGCGTCGCCGCAATTTCTGCCGCCGCCGGATCCTGTTCCAGACCCACATACTGCGCGAAGGGATTGATCCGCTTGTATGCACGCCCCAGGGCCCCCGTGAAGCAGCCCACTTCCACGATCGATCGAGCATCGCCGGGCAGCAGCTTGAGCAAGTCCGCATTGTGAATGTCGCTATAGGCGAGCGATGCAGCAGGTTCAGAAGTCATCGGGCACAACACAATATATGCAGAAGATATGCAGAATATGCAGAAGGATGCAGCAGGTCTTGGGATCAGTTTCGGCCCTTTTTAGGCTACCGCGCCCGATCGTCCCACACAACGGATCCCAGCGGCCCGGAACCTAGGCCGATCGCCCTGCGTCCAAAGTCCCAGTAGTCCAAGTATGCACGACCCAGCCACGACCCAAAATCTGGGCGGACAGCCCGGAAACCGTCGTCTGTTCCGGCTCCGTGACAATCGCGGTGGTATTCTTTGGAAGACTCAAGTTGCTCACCCTAGAGTTTTTCAAAGCTGCTGTTTTCCAGTAAATTTGGGCAGTATTCTTCTGAAACCTTCTTTCTGCTTCAGCCTGCAACCGCTGCAAGTAAATTCACCACCATGGCAGGACTCTTTCAAATTGGTCCCAATGTTATCCAAGCGCATGAGATGCTATCGCTGCTCAGTCGCTATCACCTGATGCCGCAGTTTCTCCGGGGCTTGGTGATTGATCGGGCGATCGCCGAAGTGGACTTTACCGAAGAAGAACGGCAACAAGCCATTCATAATTTTCGCCTGCAACATCGAATTGTGGGCGAAGAAGATGTGGCTCGGTGGATGCAAGAAAATAACCTGTCGATCGAAGGGCTAGAAGAATTAGCCATTCGGCCGATGCGGTTAGAAAAATTTAAAGAAGCGCAATTTTCTCGCAAAGTTGAAAATTATTTTGTCAGCCAAAAAAGTCGCCTAGATAAAGTGGTGTACTCCCTAATTCGGGTGCAAGACGAAGGCATGGCGCAGGAAATTTACTATCGCATTGAAGAGGGTGAATCGACCTTTGGCGAAATGGCCCGTGCTTATTCCCAGGGGCCCGAAGCCCAAACGAATGGACTGTTGGGGCCCGTGCCGCTGAACCAGCCTCACCCCTTCATTGCGCGGATGTTGGAAGTGAGCCAGCCGGGGCAACTATGGCCACCGAGGTCGTTGGTTGAATGGTTTATTATCGTGCGGCTGGAACAGTTTTTGCCGTCGCAGTTGGATGATGCCATGCGCCGACAAATGATTGATGAGATGTTTGACAACTGGATGCGCGAGCAGATTCAGCAACTGGGTTCGCCACAACTGCTTTGGGCAGCTTCAGATTCTGGAGCCTAGGGTCTGGGAACCATTGCCCGATTCGCTGGGTGATGGGAATTGAAAGGGAGGGGATCATAACCCTTGTAGATCGATTCCCCGATCGCGTTTGATGAGACCATTGCTTCGATTGCTTTGACCCGTTTTCGCCTGTGCCTGGAGTTATGACTCAAGCTGCTAGCCTTCAGCAAATTCAAGTGTTTCTGGCGGAGATCGATCCGTTCAGTCGCCTTAGCTCTGCCAGTTTGGAACGCTTACTTCAGGGGGCCCAACTGTTGCGCTATCGGGTCGGACAACCCCTGCTCGATCGCCAAACACTGCCCGCCCAAGTCACGGTTCTATTCCAAGGCCAGGTGCGAGTTCTCGGGTTTGATGAGCGATCGCAGCGACCCGTTAGCCTGAAGTTGGCCACACCCGGGGAAATTTTGGGGTGGGCGGGACTGCTGCGCGGGGCGGCCTGCGAAACGGCGATCGCCTCCACCGAAGCGACTTGTATTAGTATTCCCGCGCCGGATTTTCTGGCGGTGATGGCGGATGATGCCGCCTTCCGCCAAGCCTGGGAATCCCGGAGCAATCTGTGCGAATTGTTTGAGCTGTTGAGCCAAGAACTGCAGCGCCAGGCCGATCGACGTGGCAACCTGAAAGACATCACCCTGCGGATGCTCGATGACGTGCAGGTGATCAATCTCCCCCTCGGCACTGCGGATGAGCCAACGATCGAGCGCCTGATTGATCCACAGTTGATTTGGCTCCTGAGCGGCGGGCAAATCGAAACGGTTAGCGGCAAGCTGACGGCGGGCGATCGCGTGACCTGGGGCGGCAGCGGCACAGTGGCCGTGATCGGCGGTCACTCGGCACGCCTAGTGGGCTTTACCCAAGATTGGTTGCGCCAACGCACCCCTCAAATCGATGCCCCTGTGGCTCCGCCTGCGCCCCCGGTGGATATTGTCACCGGCAGTGCGGAACCGGTGGCGGAACCCGCGGCCGCGCCCCCTGCCCCGATCGTCCCCGAAATTCCCTTCGCCCCCGAAAAGCCCCCCGAGTTACCCCGCGAAGCCCTGCTGACCCAGCCCGCCACCTATCCCCACATGCGGGGACGCGGCCCCGTCAACGGCACGCTGGCCTGTTTCCAGATGCTGAACGAGTTTGTGCCAGGGTTGCAGTTCCGCAAGGATCGCATCCGTCGCCTGCTCGAAGATCAACTGCGGGCCACCGGCCAGATTTCCATGCAGGTTTGCGGGGCGATCGCCCAGAGCATCGGCTTCCGGCCCCAACTGATCCAAATTTCCGGCGTACTGATTAACCGCCTCAAGGCCCCCGCCCTCACCCCCTGGAAAGACGGTTTCGCCGTTATTTACGACATCTCCGAAACGCGCATCATCTTCGCTACGCCCGAAGACGGCGTAATGCGCAAAACCCCCCAGCAATTCCTAGAAGCCTGGGGCGAAACCGGCATGGTCTTGCTGCTCGAAGCCCCCGTCGAAGACCTGCCCGAAAAATTTGGTCTGAGCTGGTTTGTCCCTTGGATCATGCCCTACAAGCGCGCCCTGATTGAAGTGGTCGTGGCTTCCTTCTTTGTGCAAACCTTCGGGCTTGTCCAGCCGATCATCACCCAAGTGATCATCGACAAAGTGTTGGGCCAGGGCAGCATCGAAACCATGGATGCCCTTGGGTTCTTCATGTTGGGCGTGGCCGTCTTTGAAGGCCTGCTCAACATCCTGCGAACCTATTTGTTTGTTGATGCGATGAACCGCATTGACATGAACGTCGGTTCCGCCATCATTAGCCACCTGATGCGCCTGCCCCTGGGCTACTTCGATGTGCGACGGGTCGGGGAGTTGGCCGGTCGGGTCAACGAGCGCGACAGCATTCGGAACTTCCTGACCGGCACGGCGCTCACGGTCTTCCTGAATGCCATCTTCTCGGTGATCTACATCGTCGTGATGGTGGTCTACAGTTGGCTGCTGACCTTGGTGGCCCTGGCCGTAGTGCCGATCCTGGCGGCGATTATTGTCTTTGCCGCACCGATTATTCGCCAACTGATTCGCCGTCAGGCCGAGCGCCGCGCCGATGTGGACTCCTACATGGTGGAGGTAATCTCTGGCTCCCAAACGGTGAAGGCTCAGAACATCGAAACCAAAGTTCTGTGGCAGTGGCAAGAGCGCTACGCCCGGATGATCCAGGCCAACTTCAAGACGATCATGACCGGGACGACGATCGGGGGGGCCACGTCCTTCCTCAACAGTTTGTCCACCCTGGGTCTGTTGTGGGCCGGGGCCTACTTGGTGATTGGCAACCAAATTACCCTGGGGCAACTGATCGCCTTCAAGATCTTGGCGGGGAACGTCACCGGGTCATTGTTGAGCCTGGTAGGTGCTTGGCAGCAGGTGCAGGAAATTTCGATTTCGGTCGAACGTTTGGCGGACATTGTGGACAGTCAGCCGGAATCCAGCGATTCCGATCGCAACAACATCCCGATGCCAGAAGTCACGGGCGCGGTCAAGTTCTCCGACCTTTCCTTCCGATTTGCCGAGTCCGGGCCGTTGCAGTTGGCGAATGTCAACCTTGACTTTGCCCCCGGTACATTTGTGGGAATTGTCGGGGAGTCTGGATCGGGTAAATCCACGTTGATGAAACTGCTACAACGGCTTTACGAACCGTTGGGTGGTTATATCCAAATTGACGGGTATGACATCAGCAAGGTGGAGCTGTACTCCCTGCGTCGCCAAATTGGGATGGTGCTGCAAGACACGCTGCTGTTTACGGGTACGGTGCAAGAAAACATCATGCTGGCGAATCCCGATGCCACGACGGAAGAGGTGATTCACGCGGCGAAGGTGGCGGCGGCCCACGATTTCATCATGCAGTTGCCCAATGGCTACAACACGGTGGTGGGTGAACGGGGGACGGGCTTGTCCGGGGGGCAAAAGCAACGGATTGCGATCGCCCGGACGGTGTTGCAACAACCGAAGCTGCTGATTTTGGATGAGGCGACCAGTGCGCTGGACTATAACTCGGAGCGGCAGGTCTGTAATAACCTAGCGGTCGAGTTTCGCAACCGCACGGTGTTCTTTATTACCCACCGTCTGAATACGGTGTTGAATGCCGATGCGATCATTCTGATGGATAAGGGCGCAGTGGTTGAGCAGGGAACCCACGATGATCTGATGGCGTTGAAAGGACGCTATTACTGCTTGTTCCAACAACAGGAAGGGTCGTTTAGCTAGGACTGGATTTGCTAGGGATTGCACTCACGGAACTGTCTTGCTAAGGGTTAGGAATGCCAGTTGGATCATGGGAAATCTGCGTTTCAAGTCGATGGTTCGAGTCGATCAATCCTGTGTCCGTAAGGTTGCCTGGTGGCAGGGCGTTTCTTGGGGTGGGTCTCGGGGCGTTGCTTGATTTTTGGTTGTCCTAATTCAATTCAGTTTTAAGGTGGGCAAAGTTCGATGTTGAAGTCATTTATTGAGCGGGAAGAACAACCGGTTTTGCTGCAACGGCCGGCGCTGTTGGCCAGTGGATTCATTTGGCTGATTGTGACCTTTGTGGTGGGTGGCATTACCTGGGCTGCGGTGGCGCAAATCGATCAGTCGGTGCCGGCGACGGGAAAGCTGCAACCCAAGGATGCGACAAAGCCGATTAAGGCTCCGGCCGGTGGGGTGGTGCGCGAGATTGTGGTGAAGGATGGCGAGCGGGTGGAAAAGGGCCAACTGCTGGCCACCTTTGACCCGACGGGCCAAGCGGCGGATGTGCAGTCGCTGAAGGCGAACCGTGACTCGCTGGAGCGCCAAAAGGATTTGGTGCGAGTGGAGGCGGCGGGCTTGGGCCTGACCCGTGCTGGGCAAACCAATATTTTGGATCTGCAACAAAACCGGGCGGTGCGGGTCTCGGAAAACCTCTATTTGCGGGCGTTGTTGCGGGGCGATCGGGCGGCTCCGGCGGGCCAGGCGGGGCGCTTGGCGGAAAACCGGGCGGCCCAGTCATCGCGGGTGTCGCAGTTGCGATCGCGCGTGGCGGAACTGAATTCGCAAATTAATGAGCTACGAAGCGATGTGGCGAATACCCAAGCCCAGCGCCGGGCGATCCAAATTCGTTTGGGCCAAGCCCAGGCCCGCTTAAACATTAACCAGGGGATTATTTCGGACTTGCAACCCTTGGTGGAAGAAGGCGCGGTGGCTCGCTTGCAGTTTAAAAACCAGCAGCAAGCGGTGTTGTCGAATGCGGATGCGGTGGCGACGCTGGAAGGCCAAGTGGCGAGCTTGAATGAGCAGGAAACCCGCTTGATGGCTTCGATTCAAACGAAGCAGGCGGAAATTAATACGCAACAGGCGGAGATTCGCACGTCCCAAACCAGTTGGGCGGCGGATATTGAAAACCGGATTGCGGAAAATGAGCGGGCGATCGCGGACATTGACACGCAACTGGCGAAGTCGCGGCTCGATAACCGTCGCCAAGATGCCAACGTGGTGGGGCAACTGGCCCAGGTGCAAAGCCAGTTGGTGAAGGCGGAGCAAGCCGTCCGCTATCAGGAACTGCGCGCCCCGATCGCGGGGACGGTGTTTGACATTAAGGCCAGCGGCCCGGGCTATGTGGCCAGTCCGACGGAGCCGATGTTGAGCATTGTGCCCGATGGAGCGTTGGTGGCTTCGGTCTTTGTGACGAATAAGGATATCGGCTTCATTGAGGTCGGAATGCCGGTGGAAATTAGCGTTGATACGTTCCCATCGTTGGAATTTGGCAGCATTAAGGGCAAGTTGGTGTCGATCGGCTCCGATGCGCTGCCTCCAACCCAGGAGCGCCCGGCCTATACGTTCCCGATCAAAATCGAACTCGATCGCCAAACCCTGAAAACAAATCGCGGGATCGAGCTGAAAATCCAGGCCGGGATGTCCGTTTCGGCGCGGATCAAAACTCGGAAACGTTCGGTGCTGGATATCTTCCTGGGTCAATTCAAGTCGCGCGCGGACAGCTTCGAGACGGTGCGCTAGGGCGATCGCTCGGAATTGGCGACCATTGGCGATCGGTTCTGTTGCCGGTCTGTGGTAGTCTCAGGCCGGTTTTGAGCGATCCCCAGCGCCATGAACGTTACGCCGACCGAGATTCCCGATGTTTTGCTGATCGAGCCGACGGTCTTTGGAGACGATCGCGGCTTTTTTTATGAGAGCTTCAACAGTCGCACCTTTGCCGACAAAACCGGACTGGATGTGACCTTTGTGCAAGACAACCATTCCAAGTCCGTGAAAAACGTCCTGCGCGGCCTGCACTACCAGGTGCAACAACCCCAGGGCAAATTGGTGCGGGCCGGAGCCGGGGCGCTGTTTGATGTGGCGGTGGATATTCGGCGCGGGTCGCCCACCTTTGGTCAATGGGTGGGCTATGAGCTGAGTGCAGAAAACAAGCGCCAACTCTGGATTCCGCCGGGATTCGCCCATGGGTTCCTCACCCTGACCGATACGGCGGAATTGCTCTATAAGGCGACGGATTTCTATTGCCCAGCGGGCGATCGATCGATTCTGTGGAACGATCCGCAAATCAACATCGCCTGGAACCTGGATGGCGAGCCGATCCTGTCCGGCAAAGACCAGGCGGCCAAACCCTTGGCGGAAGCGGATCTGTTTGAATACGGGCAAATCTAGGATCGCGGAACCATGCGGATTTTATTGACGGGCGCACAGGGGCAGTTGGGCGAGGCCCTGCAACCGGTGTTGGGGGCGATCGGGGAGCTGACGGCGGCCGGGCGCGATCGGATCAACCTGGCTGAGACCGCAACGCTCTACGACGCGGTGATGGCGCTCCAGCCGGATTTGATCGTGAACGCCGCCGCCTATACGGCCGTGGACAAGGCGGAAACCGAAGCCGACTTAGCGATGGCCGTCAACGGCGTGGCTCCCGGGATTTTGGCCCAGGCAGCCAAGGATTTGGGCGGGCGGCTGCTCCATGTGTCCACGGATTACGTATTCAACGGGCAGCAGGGGCGACCCTACCGGGAAACCGACCCCACGGATCCGCCGGGTAGCTACGGGCGATCGAAGTTGGCGGGGGAAACGGCAATCTTAGCCACGGCTCCGGGCCAGAGCGCGATCGTCCGCACCGCTTGGGTCTATGGCGCGGGCAAAACCGGCAACTTTGTGAAAACGATGATTCGGCTGGCGACCGATCGCCCGGAGCTGCGGGTGGTGGCGGATCAAATCGGCTCGCCCACCTGGACGCGAGACTTGGCCGGGGCGATCGGTCAGCTTGCCGGCCGCCTGGATGCCGACACCGCCGGGGTCTACCACTACACCAACAGCGGGGCCGTTAGCTGGTATGACTTTGCCGTGGCCATCATCGAAGAGGCCCGCGCCCTGGGGCTGGAACTTGCGGTGGAACGGATCGTCCCGATCGCCACGGAGGATTACCCAACTCCGGCCCAGCGCCCGTCCTATTCAGTGCTGTGGGGCGGCAAGTTGGCGGCCTTGCTCGGCAGTCCGGCTCCCCATTGGCGGGCCAGCCTCCGCAAAATGCTGCCAGAACTGCTGAACCGCTAGATTACTGCCCCAATCCCAGCCCCGTAGGTTGGGTTGAGGCACGAAACCCAACACCAGCAGACCTTGCCAAAATCGCGTTGGGTTTCACCAATCTCTACCTAACCTACTGGCTCACCCCAAAAACTCCATCCTTGTAGGTTGGGTTGAGGCACGAAACCCAACATCAGCAGACCTTGCCAAAATCATGTTGGGTTTCGCAAAGCTCTACCCAACCTACTGACTACTGACTCTGTGATTGAATCCCCGTTGACTCGATCAGTTATCCACAAATCAACCGCGATCGCAGCGAGTGAACAACATGAAAGCCTTGATTCTTTCGGGTGGCAAAGGAACCCGCCTGCGACCCCTGACTTATACGGGTGCAAAACAGCTCGTGCCGGTGGCCAACAAACCGATTCTTTGGTATGGCATCGAGCGAATTGTGGCGGCAGGGATTACGGATATTGGGATTATTATCAGCCCGGAAACCGGCGACGAAGTGCGCGAAAAAACCGGTGATGGTAGTCGGTTTGGCGCAAACATCACCTATATTTTGCAGGAGCATCCGTCGGGGTTGGCCCATGCGGTTTCGGTGGGGCAAGAGTTCCTCGGTGAGTCACCATTCATTATGTATTTGGGCGATAACGTCATCCAAGCGGATTTGGGGCAGTTTATCGACCAATTCAAAAAGCCCGGCGTGGACTCGGTGATTATCCTGCGGGAAGTGCCCGATCCGCGAGCCTTTGGGGTGGCGGAAGTGGATAGTGCTGGGCGGGTGATTCGGTTGGTTGAAAAACCCCAAAATCCCCCCTCGAATTTGGCGATGGTGGGGATCTATTTCTTTCAGCCCGTGATTCACGAGGCGATCGCCCAAATTCAGCCTTCAGCTCGGGGCGAATTGGAAATCGTTGATGCAATTCAAAAGCTAATTGATACGGGCAAAACCGTGGAGGCTTGCACCCTTGAAGGCTGGTGGTTGGACACCGGTAAAAAAGACGATTTGCTGGAAACGAATCGGATTATTCTGGACACCGATTTGCAGCCTTGGAACTATGGCGAAGTCGATGAATCGAGCAAAATTATCGGACGGGTGGAAATTGGTAAAGGCTCCAAGGTCGTCAATTCCACGGTGCGCGGCCCGGCGGTGATTGGCGAAAATTGCACGATCGAGAATTGCTACATCGGCCCCTACAGCAGCATCAGCGATCACGCCCATTTAGTCGATGTGGATTTGGATCACAGTGTGGTCTTGGAAGCGGCGGAAATTGTGGGGGTTACGGAGCGAATTATCGACAGCGTAATTGGTCAACGGGTGAAGCTCCACGTGGGGCCAAAACGCCCGAAAGCCCTCCGATTCATGATCGGCGACGATTCCCATATCGAATTGACCTAAGAAACTCGAAATTTCCCACAATCTCGGTAGGGGCAGGTTTCAAACCTGCCCCTACGAAAATTGCTGGCAGGGTCATGGATTTGGGGTTGGATTCTGATAGAGCGAAATACTGATTTTTATTTCATCATTATTTCTCACCATCTCGGTAGGGGCAGGTTTCAAACCTGCCCCTACGACAATCGCTGGCATGACCATGGATTTGGGGTTGGATTCTGATGGGGCGAAATGCTGATTTTTTATTTCGTGATTGTGAATTATTGGTGTGGGGAATCGATCGCCCACTTATTACGATCGCTTGCCCAAGATTGCCCCGACCAGAATTACCAAATCCTGATTGTCAATAATTCACCGGAGGATCGATCGCTTGACTCCTTCGCCGTTGAATTTGCCCATTGCACGATCCTGGAAACCGGCGAGAATTTGGGGTTTGGGCGGGCCTGCAATCGGGCGATCACCTGGGTAGCCGATCGCGATCCAGGGGCGATCGTTTGGCTAATTAATCCCGATGCTTGGCTACCGGCGGGAACGATGGCGGCGGCCCGATCGCTCCTGAGCCAAGCCGATTGGGCAATTGTGGGCACGGTGATCGATCAACCCGACGGCCGGCCGGAGTTTCGCGGTGGCCGGTTTGATCGGCGATTGGGCTTAATCGAGCCAATGACCCAAGAAGCCCCCACCGATCCCAAAATTCAGCCCACGGATTGGGTCAGCGGATGCAGCTTGCTGATTAATTTGGCGGCGTTTCGAGTCTTGCCCCAGTTCGATCGCCGCTTCTTTTTGTATTACGAAGATTTTGAGTTGTGCCGTCGCTACGCCCGCCAAGGCTATTCGGTGGCGATCGCCCCGAGCCTGCGGGTGATTCATGCCACCTCCACCGTCACGGGCCGCGAGCCAGACCGAAAACTGCGCTGGTCGATCGGGGGCTATTTGTTGGCCCTGGTGATTCACGGCAGCCGTTGGGCGCTGGTCTATCGGTTGGCGCGGATTGTGATCAGCGCGATCGCCCAGTGGCCCCGGCAGCCGACCCGATCGCGCGCCAAGCTCCAAGGCGTGGCCGATGCTTGGCAACGTTGGCGATCCACACGCAACGGCTCCGCACGGCGCTAAAGTAAAGCTCGACTTGCGTTGCCCACTTTTTCGGACACCTATGCTGGACTTGCGCGTAAAACGATCGCTGCCGGAGCCGTTGCGCTCTTGGATGGGGCGGCTGGCGGCTTTGGACGATCGGGGGCGGGCCTGGCTGGGGGCGCTTTGGGTGCTGGCGGTTTGGGCGATCGCCCTGGTTTGGCACTCGGGCAGCGTGGGGCTGGTGGATGAAACGGAGCCGATGTTTTCGGAAGCGGCTCGCCAAATGACCGTGACCGGCGATTGGATCACACCCTATTTCAACGGAGCCACCCGCTTCGACAAGCCCCCGTTGATCTATTGGCTGACGGCGATCGCCTACAACATTTTGGGCGTGAACGAGTGGGCCGTGCGGTTGCCGTCGGGATTGGCGGCACTGGTGGCGATCGGTCTCAGCTTCGCGACCCTCTGGCGGTTTTCTGTAACTGGCGAAGCGCGTCAACAATTTCCCTGGCGACCTTGGATCGTGGGGGCGATCGGGGCCGGGACGATCGCCTTTGCGCCCCACATGATCATCTGGGGGCGGGTCGGCGTGTCCGATATGTTGCTCACCGGCTGCATTAGCGCCGCCCTGTTGTGCTTTTTTTGGGCCTATGCCAGCGATCGCCCGTCTTCCAAGCGCCTTTGGTATTTGGCATTTTATGGATCCCTGGCTTTAGGGGTGCTGACCAAAGGGCCCGTGGGCCTGGTGTTGCCCGGCGGGATTGTGTTGGCCTTTGCCCTCTATTTGGGCGAACTCAAGCCGTTGTGGAAAGAAGCGAAGCCGGTTTGGGGCTTGCTGCTGGTGGCGGCGCTGTCGATTCCCTGGTTCGTGCTGGTGATTTTGGCGAATGGGGAAGCCTACATCGACTCGTTTTTTGGCTACCACAATATTGATCGGTTCACCCGTGTGGTGAATCAGCATTCGGCTCCCTGGTTTTTCTATTTCATTGTGGTGGCTTGGGGCTTTGCGCCCTGGTCGGTGTATGTGCCGATCGCCCTGGGCCGGCTGGAACTGTGGCGGCGCAAGGGGTGGCTGCGGCGATCGCGGGCGGAGCGGTTGCCCCTGTTTGCGGGTGCTTGGTTTTTGGGCGTGTTTTGCTTTTTCACGATCGCCGTGACCAAGTTGCCCAGCTACGTTGTCCCGTTGATGCCAGCGGGCGGGCTGCTGGTGGCGCTGCTGTGGCGAGATCTGTTGAGCGGTGACTTGGCCCCGCGTCGATCGATGCCGCGGCCGGGGTTGAGCGAACCGCCGATCGCCACGGAAGATGTGGTGTCGCCGGGATTCCACCGCAGTGCGATCGCTGCCGTGGTCGTGATGGGGATTTTGGCGATCGCCCTCAGTGCCCAAAACCTGTGGTTGCCGCTGATTAAGGATCCAACCATGCCGCGCATCCGGGAGGTGCTGATCGAATCTGGCGCAATTACGCGCGGGGCGATCGACTGGGCGATCGCTGCCGTCCTGAGTGCCGTGATCATTTATTGGCGGCGCTACCGGTGGCTATGGCTGGTGACTTGGGTGGCGGGTCTGTTGTTTTTTGCCGGGACGATCGTGCCCGTGACGTTTGCCCTCGACTCCCAGCGCCAATTGCCCCTGCGGGTGCTGGCGGCGGAGGTGGTGCGGGTGCGCCAGCCGGATGAGGAGTTGATGATGGTTGGTTTCGCCAAACCAAGCGTGGTGTTTTACACGCAGCAAACGGTGAATTTTTCCCAGCGGGCCACGCCCTTACTGGAAGGCGAGCGGGAGGCCCTGAAGCTGAATTCCAACCCGAAACCGGCGACGGCACTGCTGTTGGGCGATCGCAAAAAGCTGGCGGAAACCAAGTTAGACCAGGTGGGCCAGCCGATCGCGGCGGCCGGTTCCTATCAACTGTTGCGGGTCGATCGCCGTGCCTTTGCGAACCACCAACCGCCGACGGATCCGGATGATTAGCCCGTCCTGCGATCGATGAATTTCGATCAATGCCCAGAATTTTGACCAATAAAACGGGGGCCTGATCGGGCCCCCGTTTTGAGTTTTTGAGTTTTTGAGTTTGCGTTACCCGTGTTGTGGGCAACGGCCGATCAACAGCGCGGCTCGCCTAGTCACCCGACGGTAGCGGCACTTGTTTGATGTCAAAGGGCAAGTTCAGATCGTCAGGCAAGTTTTGTTGAGCCTGTTTCAGCCATTTCAGAAATTGCTTACGCGCTCCGCTCAGCGGTTTTGCCGGTTTGGCTGTTGCGGTGGGCTGCGGGGCCGGCTCGATCGCTGGCTCCACCACGGGGGCGGTTTGCGGTTCGATCGGCTCCGGCTCGGCCACAGGTTCCGGGGCGATCGCGGGTGCTGGCTCCGGGCTAGCCACCGGTTCCGGTGTCAGGGGCTGCACGGTTTTGATCGGTTCCGCCACCGGCTCGATCGCCGCCGGTTCCGTCACGGCCGCAGGACGTTCAGCGGCCGGCTCCGGGGATGGCTCGGGCAAGGGTTCCGAGATCGGTTCGATCGCCTCCCCCGCAGGCTCGTCTACCATTTCAACGGCCGGTTGAACTTCTGCGGGTTGAACTTCTGCGGGTTGAACTTCTGCGGGTTGAACTTCTTTGGGTTGAACTTCTTTGGGTTGAACTTCTTTGGGTTGAACTTCTTTGGGCTGAACTTCTTCGGGTTGAACGTCCGGTTGAACGTCTGGTTGAACTTCTAGCCGAACTTCTGGCTGAACTTCGGGTTGAACGGCCTTGGGTTGAATGTCAGGGGGCGCGACATCTATTACATCTATTAATAGTGTTGCTGGTTGCGCTTCATCCGGTTTCGCTTCATCCGGCTCCAAGACCTCGGGTTCCAAGACCTCGGGTTCCGGCAATGCCTCCGGCTCGGTCGCCGCCGCTTCCGGTTGCGGGTCTACGCGGGGCGGTGCTGCGGGTTCGCTTTCGACGACGGGTGCTTTAGTTGCAGCCGGTTCTTTAATTTCGGCGGGCACGGTTTCCGCCGGTTCAGGACTGACCGTTGGCTCCGGAGTTGGCGGCGCATAGTTGGGATCGATTAATGCCTTGGCCTCTTCGTAGGACAAGTTGCCCTGGAGCAGCCGATCGATCGCGCTCAATTGGCTGGGATCGAACGCCACCAGGGCCACCGATTCATTAAAGGCATTCTCCAGCGGCTGGCCCCGATCGTCGATCAGCTCTAGCTTCACCCAGTTTTGGCCGCGCTGGAAACCCTTCAAATACACGGACTGCCAATCATCCAGCACAAAGCTATCGCCATTCACCGTGACGCGAATTTTCCAATCGGGAATTTCATCATCGTCACTTTCGCGAGCCAACAGGTGCAATGGTGCATTCGTTAAATAGAAGTCCAGCAACACCGGCTCCGTGCCCACCACCCCGATCGGCTGGTTGTAGGTCAGCAGGGGCTTGCTGGGGTCGGGCGCGCGATCGTGTGTTTTTGTAAACACATGAAACGTGACTTGGGCGTAGGCTCCATCATTTTTGAAACTTTCATGCCAAGGTCGCTCGGCAAAGGCCCGCAGCGTGTGGCTACCCGGCGCAAGGTCGCGCAGGGCGATCGGCTCGCTCGCATCAAAAATCTCCGCCACCGGGCGATCGTCCAGCAGCAGCTTCAAATGCGGTCCCGCCCCCAGCGCCTCATCCTTAAATAGCGGCAGATCCTGCACCCGCAACTGCACCGACACCTGCGTTTGGTTCAGCGTCTCATCCGATCGCGGCGCAACAATTTGTACCTGGGGCTGGTAGCGGTCTAGCTCCCGGTTCAGGCGCTGCACGATCGGAGGCGGAGCCACCTCATCGATCGCGCCCACCACTTTTCCTGGGCTGGGCTTGGGTGAATTTGCCGTCGCCAGCGGCGGCGGCTCCTTTGCACAACCGGCGATCGTCAGCATCGATCCCCACACCAGCACCACAATCCCCCAAGCGATCGTGCGTCTTAGCCCCGTTTGTAGCGCCCCGAGCCACCTCATTTCGCCACCTCGTTATGACCTAAAAGATTCAAAAGTCTGCGCAAAAGTCAGCCAAAAATTGGGTCTAAATCGAGTCCAGTGTAGCCGAGAAGCACGGTCTGGCCGCCGTTTCCAGCCCCTAGCACAAAGAATAAATAAAACAAGACATAGATTCTTTGCAATCCTTAATCAATCTGTTTGTAAATTTTATAAACCTAACGTTCTGGATCCTGTTACCGGCTAAAAATGCCCAAATGCCTCATTCCACGCGGCTTTACGGATTTTGAAATATTGTTAACCCCCTCAAGTCGATCGAAAGCCCACGTCTATAATCTTCAAGAGAGAAGCCACCCCGGTCGTCCACTGCAAGCGAGATGCGACGGGAATTCCAGACAATCTGGCTGTGATCACTGCCACAATCCTTGCGCTCCATGGCTTGGACGGCAATAATCGCTTACCCGCTGTACCTCCCTCCGTAGGGCGCTGCTAAGGCCAGCCGGGTGGATAGTCCTCGTTTCCTGTCTTGAGAGAGGAGAATCTCGATGACGATTAGCCCTCCAGAGCGAGAGGCAAAAGTCAAGGTCTCGGTTGATAAGAATCCGGTTCCGACTTCTTTCGAGAAGTGGGGCAAGCCGGGTCACTTTGACCGCACCTTGGCTCGGGGTCCCAAGACGACAACTTGGATCTGGAACCTCCACGCTGACGCTCACGATTTTGATAGCCATACCAGCGACTTAGAAGACGTTTCGCGCAAAATTTTTAGCGCTCACTTCGGCCATTTGGCCGTGGTCTTCGTTTGGTTGAGCGGCATGTACTTCCATGGTGCACGCTTCTCGAACTACGAAGCTTGGTTGAGCGATCCGACTCATATCAAACCCAGCGCCCAAGTGGTTTGGCCGATCGTCGGTCAAGAAATCCTGAATGGCGACGTGGGCGGTGGGTTCCACGGTATTCAAATCACTTCCGGTCTCTTCCAACTGTGGCGGGCTTCCGGCTTTACCAATGGCGATCAACTTTATGTGACCGCGATCGGTGGGCTGGTGATGGCTGCCCTGATGTTGTTTGCTGGTTGGTTCCACTACCACAAAGCAGCACCCAAACTTGAGTGGTTCCAAAACGTCGAATCGGCGATGAACCACCACCTGGCAGGTTTGCTAGGTCTGGGCTGCTTGAGCTGGGCTGGTCACCAAATCCACGTTTCTCTGCCGATCAACCATCTGTTGGATTCGGGTGTGGCGCTGAAGGATATTCCGCTGCCCCACGAATTCATCCTGAACAAGGATCTGATGGCGGAGATCTACCCGAGCTTTGCTCAGGGGCTGACCCCGTTCTTCACGCTGAACTGGGGCGCTTACTCTGACTTCCTGACCTTCAAGGGCGGTCTGAACCCCGTGACTGGCGGTCTGTGGTTGTCGGATACGGCTCACCACCACTTGGCTTTGGCGGTGCTCTTCATCGTGGCTGGTCACATGTACCGCACGAACTGGGGCATCGGTCATTCCATGAAGGAAATCCTGGAAGCCCACAAGGGGCCTTACACCGGTCAAGGCCACAAGGGTCTCTACGAGATCTTCAACACCTCTTGGCATGCACAACTGGCCGTTAACTTGGCTGTGTTGGGTTCGCTGACGATTCTCGTCGCGCACCACATGTATGCGATGCCGCCTTACCCCTACATTGCGACGGATTACCCGACGCAGATCTCGCTGTTCACCCACCACATGTGGATTGGCGCGTTCTGCATTGTGGGTGCTGGTGCGCACGCTGCGATCTTCATGGTTCGTGACTACGATCCGGCGAAGAATGTGGACAACTTGCTCGATCGCGTGATTCGTCACCGCGATGCGATCATCTCGCACCTGAACTGGGTTTGTATTTTCCTGGGCTTCCACAGCTTCGGTCTGTACATCCACAACGACACGATGCGTGCTTTGGGTCGTCCCCAAGACATGTTCTCGGATACGGGTATCCAACTGCAGCCGGTGTTTGCGCAGTGGGTGCAAAACCTGCACGCGATGGCTCCTGGTAACACGGCTCCCAATGCTCTCGAAATCGTTAGCCATGCCTTTGGCGGCGGTGTCGTGGCGGTGGGTGGCAAGGTGGCAATGATGCCGATCGCGCTAGGTACGGCGGACTTCATGGTTCACCACATCCACGCGTTCACGATCCACGTGACGGTGTTGATCCTGCTGAAGGGCGTGCTGTATGCGCGTTCGTCGCGTCTGGTTCCCGATAAGGCGAACTTGGGCTTCCGGTTCCCTTGCGACGGTCCGGGCCGTGGCGGTACTTGCCAAGTGTCGGGCTGGGATCACGTGTTCCTGGGTCTGTTCTGGATGTACAACTCCATCTCGATCGTGATTTTCCACTTCTCGTGGAAGATGCAGTCGGATGTGTGGGGCACGGTGAACCCCGATGGGTCTGTGGCTCATATCACGGCGGGCAACTTTGCTCAAAGCGCCATCACCATCAATGGTTGGCTGCGTGACTTCCTGTGGGCGCAAGCTTCCCAGGTGATCACGTCCTATGGTTCGGCGTTGTCGGCCTATGGTCTGCTGTTCCTGGGTGCTCACTTTGTGTGGGCGTTCAGCCTGATGTTCCTGTTCAGCGGTCGCGGCTACTGGCAAGAACTGATTGAGTCGATCGTGTGGGCGCACAACAAGCTGAAGGTGGCTCCGGCAATCCAACCTCGCGCACTGAGCATCACTCAGGGTCGTGCGGTGGGTGTTGCTCACTACCTGCTCGGTGGAATTGTGACCACTTGGTCGTTCTTCCTGGCTCGGATTATTGCGGTCAGCGGTTAACCCCGTTAGCCCTAGATTGCATCTGAGGTCGAGACGCGACTTCGGCAACGAGGATTAAGACAAAAACAGGACTTATGGCAACCAAATTCCCCAAATTTAGCCAGGATCTCGCCGCCGATCCCACGACGCGGCGGATCTGGTACGGGATTGCCACAGCCCACGATTTTGAAAGCCATGACGGCATGACGGAAGAAAATCTTTATCAAAAGATTTTCGCGTCGCACTTCGGCCACCTGGCAATCATCTTCCTGTGGACTTCGGGCAACCTGTTCCATGTGGCCTGGCAAGGCAACTTTGAGCAGTGGACGAAAGACCCCCTGAATGTGCGCCCGATCGCCCATGCGATTTGGGATCCGCACTTTGGCCAAGCAGCCGTTGATGCGTTCACCCAAGGTGGCGCGTCGGGCCCTGTGAACATTGCCTTCTCGGGTGTGTACCACTGGTGGTACACGATCGGGATGCGCACTGTTGGCGACCTGTACCAAGGCGCTGTGTTCCTGCTGGTGTTGGCAGCGTTGATGCTGTTTGCCGGCTGGCTGCACCTGCAACCCAAGTTCCGCCCCAGCCTCTCGTGGTTTAAGAATGCGGAATCGCGTCTGAACCACCACTTGGCTGGTCTGTTCGGCGTTTCCTCGCTGGCTTGGACGGGTCACTTGGTGCACGTGGCGATCCCCGAATCGCGCGGCGTGCATGTGGGCTGGGATAACTTCCTGTCGGTGGCTCCGCACCCGGCCGGCTTGGCTCCCTTCTTCACCGGTAACTGGGGCGTGTATGCCGAAAACCCCGACACCGCTGGCCATCTGTTTGGCACGGCTCAAGGGGCTGGCACGGCAATCCTGACCTTCCTGGGTGGTTTCCATCCTCAAACGGAAGCGCTGTGGTTGACGGACATTGCGCATCACCACCTGGCGATCGCGGTGATCTTCATCGTTGCCGGTCACATGTACCGCACCAACTTTGGGATCGGTCACAGCATCAAGGAAATCCTGGAAGCGCACAAGCCGCCCTCGGGCAAGCTGGGTGCTGGTCACAAGGGTCTGTTTGACACGCTGAACAACTCGCTGCACTTCCAACTGGCTCTGGCTCTGGCTTCGCTGGGTGTCGTGACCTCGTTGGTGGCGCAACACATGTACTCGATGCCGTCGTATGCCTTCATTGCGAAGGACTTTACGACCCAAGCGGCGTTGTTTACTCACCACGAGTACATTGCGGGCTTCCTGATGGTGGGCGCGTTTGCTCACGGCGCAATCTTCCTGGTGCGTGACTACGATCCCGCCCAGAACAAGAACAACGTGCTCGATCGCGTGCTCCAGCACAAAGAAGCGATCATCTCGCACCTGAGCTGGGTCTCGCTGTTCCTGGGTTTCCACACCCTGGGTCTGTACGTTCACAACGATGTGGTTGTGGCGTTCGGTACGCCTGAGAAGCAAATCCTGATCGAACCCGTTTTCGCTCAATGGATTCAAGCGGCTCACGGCAAACTGCTCTACGGTTTTGATACCCTGCTGTCGAACCCCGATAGCTTGGCGGCGACGGCTTGGCCGAACAACGGCGATGTGTGGCTGCCCGGTTGGTTGGAAGCAATCAACAGCAATGCCAACTCCCTGTTCCTGACGATCGGCCCTGGCGACTTCCTGGTTCACCACGCGATCGCTCTGGGTCTGCACACCACCACCTTGATCTTGGTCAAGGGTGCGTTGGATGCCCGCGGCTCGAAGCTGATGCCCGACAAGAAGGACTTCGGTTACAGCTTCCCTTGCGACGGCCCCGGCCGTGGCGGTACTTGCGACATCTCGGCTTGGGATTCGTTCTACCTAGCCATGTTCTGGATGCTGAACACGATCGGCTGGATCACCTTCTACTGGCACTGGAAGCATCTGTGCGTGTGGCAAGGCAACGTGGCTCAATTCAATGAGTCCTCGACCTACCTGATGGGCTGGTTCCGCGATTACCTGTGGCTGAACTCGTCGCAGTTGATCAACGGCTACAACCCCTACGGCATGAATAACCTCGCCGTTTGGAGCTGGATGTTCCTGTTCGGTCACCTGATCTGGGCAACGGGCTTCATGTTCCTGATTAGCTGGCGCGGTTACTGGCAAGAACTGATCGAAACCCTGGTTTGGGCGCATGAGCGCACCCCGCTGGCGAACCTGGTTCGCTGGAAGGACAAGCCGGTGGCCCTGTCGATCGTGCAAGCTCGCTTGGTTGGTTTGGCCCACTTCACCGTTGGCTATTTCGTAACCTACGCGGCCTTCTTGATTGCCTCCACGTCGAGCAAGTTCGGCTAACTCTGATTGCCTCCTAGGTAACTAGCAAAAATCCCCCGATCTCATTGAGGTTGGGGGATTTTGCTATGGAGCGGCGGGGCGGATTCGCAATGGAGGAAGCAGGCAACAGGCCGCCCAGGGCTAGTCGGTTGTCTACACTTCGAGATAACGCTTGCAGTAAGTATTGCGACCCTGCTGCTTGGCTTCATAGAGGGCGGCATCGGCGGCGGCAATCAGGGCCTGCGGCGTATTATCCAGGTTCGGGAACTGGCAAGCTACGCCGAGGCTAACCGTGACCCAGGGGTGGGCATCGGATTGTTCATGGGGAATCTTTAGCCGATCGATCGCCTCGCGCAGGCGATCGATCACTTCAATAGCCATGATCAAATCCGTATCGGGCAAGAGCACTGCGAATTCCTCGCCCCCGTATCGAGCAACCAAATCAGTCGCCCGCCGGGTTGCCTCCTGCAAGGCTCGGGCCACGCGGATTAAGCAGTCATCCCCCGCCTGGTGGCCGTAGCAATCGTTAAATCGCTTGAAGTAGTCCACATCGCACAGCACTAACGACAGGGGGCGATTTTCCTGGGCTAATCGCTGCCACTCGCGGCTGATCGTGATATCGAAGCAACGACGATTAGCAACTTGCGTGAGGCCATCGCTGGTGGCTAGCCGCTCCAGTTCCAAATTGACTGTCAGGAGGGTGGCTTCTACTCGCTGCCGCTCGGCCACTTCGCGTTCTAATTGCTCATTTTTGGCGCGCAGTTGCCGGGTCAGGTCGAGGAGCCGGAGCTGAAGCTCAATTCTGGCGAGGACTTCTTCTTTTTGGAAGGGTTTGATGATGTAGTCAACTGCGCCGAGTTCCAGTCCCTCGAGTTTGCTAGATAGGTCTGAGAGACCGGTCATAAAAATAATCGGTACGTCCCAGTCAGGATAAAGCGTCTGCAAGGCTCGGTAGGTTTCAAACCCATTGAGCTTGGGCATCACGACATCCATCAGGATCAGGTCGGGATGCTCAGACGCGGGCTGGCTTTGGATATAGTCCAGGGCCAGTTGGCCATTCTCAACACTGTTGATGCGAAATTTCTTGAAGCGCATCAGGTAGCGTCGCAGCAAGTCCACATTGTCGGGGGTGTCATCGACAATGAGCAATGAGTAGTGTTTGCGGCTGGACTCCATGTCTGACGACGCGATCGGGTGGGGGACGGGATAGATCAATGGTGATATCAATTAGCCGCAAAGGTTAGAGTGGCATGGGTCTTGATCGAATGGCTTACCCTGATGACTGTCGCTTACTTATGTTTGGATTTTGTGCCATCGGTGAATAGGGTTGGTGTTCGTGCCTCCCAATTTTGATCGCCTAACGCTTTGATCGCTTAACTCAGCAATCCTGCTCAACAAACTCAAGAATTAGATCGCCTCTGGTACGACTCATTCTCCTGTAGTTCGCCATGGCGCTCAGGATCTATGCTGATGCGCTGATGGCTAGGACATAAATCCTTTGGCTGCTGGGGGGTGGCTCTTGAATGCTGAGGCGATTGGGCCGGCTGGCTGGTCTAGTTTTGGGCCACAAGCCTTGGTTGTGAGTGGCTGCGAGGTTCCATGTCAATCATGGGTCTGGAGGAGGGCGGGTGGCAAGTATGCATAGAAAATCGTTGGGTAGAGACGGTTCCCAAAAAAGGATGCCTCGGTGGATATGAAGAGGGCTGACGGGGCGATCGCCCGCGGCTGACGGGGAGCGGTTTTGTTAGTTAGCTCAGGGATTGAAGGGAACGATCCGGATCGTGCGCCAGGGGTTCTAGCAGGCGGGTTGCTGCAATTCTAAGTGAATTTACTCAGAAAACTGGTCTGGCAAGGAGCCTAGAACGATGACGGAGGGCGGCGATCGGTCGATGACGATCGGTCGATGACGATCGGTCTATCGGCGGGAGCTGAAGTCGGGGGGCTGGCCCAGGATTTGGCTAGCTGAGTTGGGCGATCGCGCATTGGTCGAGCAGCAGCCGATCGGTGAGGAGGTCTTCGACGCTGATGCGGAGGGTGCGATCGCGATCGACCTGAAATGAGACCCGAATGCGATCGACTCCGGGGCTGCCGAGGGGATCGAGTTTGGCGAGGCTCCTGGCTCCTGCGCGATCGTTTAGGGGAACGACGGAGGCTTGGCCGCTGATGGTTTTGGTGACTAACCGATCTCCATCAAAGAAGATTTCTGTGCGCTGGCTGTCGTCGCCTAATTCTCCTAAGATCAACTCGATTTGGGGTTGGTTTTCGACGGAAGCTCCTAGGGTAATTTCGACTGGTTTTTCCGTAGGGTAGGGTTGACCCTTGGGAATAATTGGATGCCAACTGTGGCGTTGTTCCCGTTGATTCCAATAGCGAATGCCGTAACTATGATAGAGAAAATCTTTGATCTCTAAACCGGTCGCAAGCTGTAATGCGCCTTGGGCGATCGCTTCAAAGGGCCGATCGGTGGAGATTTTTTCCGAGGGGAAATAGCTGTTGATCCAAGACTGAATGGCTGGAATTTGGCTAGTGCCCCCGACGAGCAAAACGGCTTCGATCGCAGCCGGTTCAATGCCCTGGCGCAGGGCCTGTTGAAAGACCCGATCGAGCGCCCCATCCAGTTGTTGAAACAGCCCCCGATCGCGCAGCAAGGTTTCTAATTCCGCACGGGATAATGAGAGTTCAACACTGCTCAAGGTCTCATCATCAAAGTAAACTTCGCTGGCGGTTTCTTGATGGGAAAGGGCGATTTTGACCCGTTCGGCCAGCCGCAACACGATCGGCGTTTTGCTGAGGGGCTGCTGGTTGACCCAATAGTCAACGATCCAATTGTCCAAATCCGCCCCGCCCAGGTTGAGGCCGGCTTTTGCCAACACTCGCGCGGTTTTCACGGTTTGGGCTGAGGGGTCGATCGCCCCGCCGCCCCACTTCAGCAAAAAGCCCAAGGGCCGCCCGGCGCTGCTGGCACTGGGGCGATCGAGCCGCACCAGGGAAAAGTCCAACGTGCCGCCCCCAAAGTCCACCACCAACACCACATCCCGATCGCCGGCCCCGTAGCCCAGGGCCGCCGCCGTCGGCTCGTCCAGCAGGCGCACTTGCTCGATTTGGGCCAAGGCCGAGTCCCCGATCGCCCGCGTCAGCCAGTGGCGATAGGACTCAAAACTGTCCACCGGCACGGTCAAGATCAGTTGCGAGCTGGGGCCGGCGGCGTTGGAAAAATACTGTTGATTGGCCAACTCCCGTGCGATCGCCGCCAAAAACCACTGCCCCGCCCGCTCAAAGTCCACCGCCTGCCCATCGAGTTCCGGCACAAAGCCTTGCACCGCCGTGCCAATGCCCCGCTTAAAACTGCGAAACAGCCGCCCATCGCCCAGGTTGTCCAGCCCCCGATCGCGCACCGCCTGCCCGGCCACCCCTTGCCCCCGTGAGCCATCGGTCACGTAGAGCAAACTGGGGATCACCGGTGGGTTCGGAGCCTGCTGCACGGACAACTCGCCCAAGGTCAGGGTTTCCGGCTGTCCCGTGGCTGGGTTCAGGTAGGCGACTACCGTGTTGCTCGTGCCAAAGTCGATCGCAATGGTCATGGCTGCTGCGGGGGATTTCCAAAAATTGCGGAGGGATGGGCGCAGAATCGGGCGCGGTGGGTCGGGTCGTGAGGGGATTAATCAACGCGGATGAAGCCGACTTCGCCGCGATGAAGCAGGAAGCTTCCTGATTGCTGTATTTGTCAGTCAATCGCAGCAGTTGTTAGTGAATTAGTGACGGTATTGTGCCAGTTTCTTAGGGGGTTCGATCGGGCGATCGGGGGGGATCTTGCCCGGGGCAATCGCCCCGAATCGGCCGAATCCTCGTAAAATCAGTGGAAGTGTGCTTCCGGTAGACGGCTCTCAACCGGTCAACCGTGCGTTGAGACCCTCAGCAAATTAGCCGTCCGAGTGCGGCGCAACTGGCTTGAACCCATGCTTATGGAACGTATCGGCAAATACGCCCCCGATTTTGAAATTCCTGGGGCCGATGGCAAAGTTCATCACTTTGCAACCTATCTCGGTCAGTACAAAGCAGCGGTAGTGATGTTTATGTGCAATCACTGCCCTTATGTGGGGATGTATCTCGATCGCTTGAAGGCTTTGCAAGCGGAGTTTGAGCCACAGGGAGTCACACTGGTGGGAATTAACCCCAATGATGCCAATCAGTTTCCCGAAGATAGTTTTGATGCGATGAAGGTGTTTGCGCGCGATCGGGGGTTGAATTTTCCCTACCTGTGGGATCCCACCCAAGACGTGGCGGACTGCTTTGGCGCTCAGAAAACACCGCAAGCCTTCCTGGTGGATTCCAATAGCGTGATGCGGTATATCGGCGCGGTGGATGACAGTCCGCAGGATCCGTCGGTGGTGACGCAGGCCTATTTGCGCGATGCGATCGTCAGCTTGCTGGATAACCAACCGATTGCGATTTCGTTTACGCAACCGGTGGGCTGTTCGGTGAAGTGGCGGCCCGGTCGATGACGGGCGATCGGCCTGCCCAACGACCATTGGTTTTAGGAGTGTCGGGAGCCTCGGGGCTGATCTATGCGGTGCGGGCCTTGAAATGGTTGCTCACGGCGGATTATGCGATCGAGCTGGTGGCCTCCAAGGCGGCGCACATGGTGTGGCAGGCCGAAAACGCGGTGCAAATGCCCCTGGAGCCAGCGGCGCAGGTAGATTTTTGGCGAGAACAGGCCGGCGTACCAACGGCGGGCAAACTGACTTGCCACCGATCGGGCGATGTGGGCGCGACGATCGCCAGCGGCTCCTACCGCACCTTGGGCATGATTGTGATGCCCTGTAGCATGAGCACCGTGGGCAAGCTGGCCGCGGGCTTGAGCGGCGACCTACTAGAGCGGGCGGCGGATGTGCAGCTCAAGGAGGGCCGCCCGTTGGTGCTGGTACCGCGCGAAACGCCCCTGAGTTTGATTCATTTGCGCAATCTGACGGCGCTGGCGGAGGCGGGGGCGGCGATCGTCCCGGCGATTCCGGCGTGGTATCACCATCCGCAATCGATCGAGGATTTGGTGGATTTTGTGGTGGCGCGGGCGCTCGATCGGCTAGATATCGACTGTGTGCCCCTGCGGCGGTGGCAGGGCCATTGAACAGGTTCCTTGAAATCGCTGGGGTAGGGACGATCGACATACCGGGCGATCGTCCCTGCTTCGGTCTCAACGGCGTTTCCGCGCTAGGTTGGGGGTTGGGCTAGACGGAATCGGCGGACGGGAGGAGGGCAAAGGCGATGCCGCAATTGCTGGGATTGTTGCTATTAGGGGCGGCGATGGTGCTGGTGGCGCTGCAAAATTCTGCGCCGCTGTTGCCGTTGGTGGTGTTGGGGCAGCCGGTGCTGGTGTTGCCGTTGGGCTGGTGGCTGGCCGGGGCGATCGGGGCGGGCGCAGTGACGATGGGTGTGGTGGGTCTGTTGGGACGGCTGGGCCGATCGGGCCGCCGCGGCCAACCAGTGCCACCCAGTGCCAACCGTGCCGATCGCGCTGCCGCCTCGCCCCGCCAACGAATTTTAGAAACCAGTTTGGGGGATGAGTCCGCCCCGGCCGGATCCCGCGCGGCGGAGGATGAGTGGGAAACGGAGGGTGGGGAGTCGTCCCGATCGCAGTCCTCGCGGCGCTGGCGGTGGCTGTCCCTGGAAGCGGAGCCGCGCCCATCGGTGAATGCGGCGGATTTGGAGGAGGAGTTGTCGGGCTGGAGCGCACCCGATCGACCCCAAAAGGGTTGGAGCTACGACCCGGAGTGGGATGAGTGGGACGGCGAATCGGCTCAACCGGCCGCCACTGCGCGATCAGCCCCGGTCGATCGGCCCCGCCCCGCCAACCGGATCGATCGCCCCTTCGATCTCGCGGACGAGTCCCAAAGCGATCGTCCCACTGTGCCGCCCTCGACTCCAGCGCCCTCGGCTCCAGTGCCCCCGGCCAAACCGATCGAAGCCCCCGTCCAGCCCACTGCCAGCGATCGCCAAGGCACGGTCTACTCCATTCGCTACCGGCGTGATGCCGAGGTGGTCGCAGACGCGCCAGCCACCGACAAGCCACCGGCTCCCGATTTGCCGCCACCGGAAACCCGATCGCGCGCCGTCACCGATGCAGACTATCGCGTGTTGATTCCGCCCCCACCCGAAGACCCCGCGCCGCCCCCGCGCGATCGCCCGATCGCTCCCAAGCCTGAAATCAAAGACGATTGGGAAGACGACTGGTAGACGATCGCTCCAGGAACTGAGCAAGCAGCCGGCGATCGGAAACCATAAAAAATCGAGCCGCCAGCAATAGCAGCTCGATACTCAATGCTTAATCCTCAAAGAGTGGGCGTTAAGCAGTGGGCGTTGATGGGTCTGACCAAGCCACCCCAGACAAGGGGCTTAAGCCCCTTGCCCCCAGGATCTCACAACGGCGAAATCAGGATTTTGGAGCGTGGATCACAGTGCCGATCACCGCGCCTAGTAGGTTTCCACGTGCCAGCGCTCTTCCTTGCGCATTTGCTTCTGGTAGTCAGCCCAGTTCACGCCAAACTTAGACGCGGCCGCCGACATCCCTTCGTCAATCCCCGGCTCCATGCCGCGCAAACCGCAGAGATAAACGTGGGTATTCGGCTTTTGTACCAGCGCCCACAGCTCGTCGGCGTTTTCCTTGATCCGATCGGGAATGTACATCTTGCCGCCCTGCGCGTTCTGTTGTTCGCGCGAGATGGCATAGGTAATCCGGCAGTGATCGGGATTCTCCGCCTGCATTTTTTCCAGATCGTCCTTGTAGAGGATGTTGCCCGTGTAGGCCACCCCAAAGAACAACCAAGCCAGACCCTTGAATTGGTAATCCGGGTTGTTTTCCTTAAACATCCGCCACAGGAAGGCGCGGAACGGTGCAATCCCCGTGCCGGTTCCCATCATGATGATGTTGGCCGTCGGATCCACGGGCAGCAGCATTTCCTTGCCCACGGGGCCGGTGATGGTTACGTCGTCACCGGGCTTCACGTTGCACAGGAAGGTGGAGCACACCCCTTCCACCCGCTCGCCCGCATCGTTGGTGTAAACCAGTTGACGAACGCAGAGCGAAACGGTTTTGTCATCGAGCAAGTCGCCGTGCTGGGTCGAAGCGATCGAGTACAGGCGCAGCTTGTTGGGCTTGCCGTTCTTATCGGTTCCCGGCGGAATAATGCCAATGCTTTGGCCTTCGAGATAGCGCAAATCGCCGCCGCTCAGGTCAAAGGTCAGGTGTTGGACAACGCCATCGCCGCCTTCACGCACGAGACCTTCATTGGAGATGACTTTGCCAACGAAGGGATTTTTGGGTTTGTAGGTATTAACCGGCACATTGGTGGGAAAAATGTGCTCGTGGCTGACCGGCGCAGCGGGGGCGGCCGCGGGGGTCGAAGTCGGTTCCGGCGTTTCGGCGGCGGCGATCGGAGCCGGCGGGGTGGGGACACCGTGGCCCGACTCAATGGTTAACGGCAGAATATTGACAATTTTGCCCCCGAGCCGAGTGATGCGCCGCATGAAATCGTTCATGCGGCTGTATGGCACGTTGAAAAATACACTGCCACTTTTGCGGATCGCGTAACCGGCTTTATCCGATTCATCGCCTTGACGTAACCCGGTTACTTCGTAGCGAAACACGCGGCTTCCAGCAGTTGTGTTATTGGCGCTCCCGGCTGCACTGGGACTATACATGACTTGCTATGACTCTAATCAACTTGAGGAGTGGGTTTCGATCTGCAAAGATTTTAGCCTGCAAAGATTTTAGCCCCTCTGATGCAAGGCCTTCGCTGGGATTCTCGAAACGAGTCAGGCTGTGGCGATTTTGCAGAAAGATTGGAGATCAAATGGTCTGACGGTTGGGGGCGATCGCTGATGCTGCGTCTCTTTCGTAACGATCCCGAAGAATTTAATAAACTTGCAGGAACGATATCAGTCTGATACGCTACTGACGGTTCGCTTAGTAAAAATACTTAACGGACTATTAATCTTAAACGCACTCGATCGCCTGGTTTTGATTGACAACTGCTAAATCAGTCCGGGACTAGATTCGATTCGTTCATACCTCGATTATTGGGTCGATCATTGACCCGTGCTTGACAATCGCAGGGTCAAGCCAGCCCGATCAACTCCCTTGCCCGCACATCGTTTCATGATGTGAGCGCCCGGTATCAGCCACGGCCCGTCGCTCCCACTTCTGCGCTGTTGTCAGGCTGTTTCAGCCCTTTGATCGCAGCAGTCGAATGGGAATGAGGGGGAAGTGACCGATGATTTTGGTCGAGTCGCTTTGATCGTGTATCGGTTGACTGCGATAATTGCAGGGATTTTCTTAAGTGTTGCGTCGCTCGTTCGCGGATGCGCCACACACCCCAGCCAAAGTGTCTAGTGATATAGAGGAAACTTATGACCAGCAAGCCAGATCGCGTTGTCTTAATTGGTGTGGCCGGCGATTCCGGGTGCGGTAAATCGACCTTTTTGCGTCGCCTAGAAGACTTGTTCGGCGCAGAGTTAATGACCGTGATCTGTCTGGACGATTACCACAGTCTAGACCGCAAGCAACGCAAAGAAACGGGCGTGACGGCCCTCGACCCGAAAGCCAATAACTTTGATCTGATGTATGAACAGATCAAAGCCCTTAAGAGCGGCCAAGCGATCGATAAGCCCATCTACAACCACGAAACGGGTTTGATTGATCCGCCGGAGCGGATTGAGCCGAACCACATTGTGGTGATCGAAGGGTTGCACCCGCTTTATGATGAGCGCGTGCGGGGATTGTTGGACTTTAGCGTCTACCTCGATATCAGTGACGAGGTGAAGATTGCTTGGAAGATCCAACGGGATATGGCGGAGCGGGGCCATACCTACGAAGACGTGCTGACGGCGATCGAAGCCCGTCGTCCCGACTTTGAAGCCTACATTGATCCGCAAAAAACCCACGCCGATGTGGTGTTGCAAATCCTCCCGACCCAACTGATTGCCAACGACGAAGAGCGCAAGATTCTGCGCGTTCGGATGATGCAAAAGGCTGGAATCGAAGGCTTTGAACCGGTCTATTTGTTTGACGAAGGTTCGACGATTCACTGGACTCCTTGCGGTCGCAAGCTGACCTGTTCCTATCCGGGGATGAAGCTGTTCTACGGCCCGGATACCTACTATGGCAATCAGGTTTCGGTGCTGGAAGTGGATGGTCAATTCGAGAATCTCGAAGAGATGATTTACGTCGAAAGCCACCTGAGCAATACGTCGGCGAAATATTACGGTGAGATGACCGAGTTGCTGCTGAAGCACCGCGACTATCCCGGCTCGAATAATGGCTCTGGTCTGTTCCAGGTGCTGACGGGTCTGAAGATGCGCGCGGCTTACGAGCGCTTGACCCAAAAGACGCTGGTGGGTGTGGGCCTGTAGGATTGGACGGTTTAGCTCGTTGGGGTTGATTGCGATCGCAGTCAACCTGAACGTGAGGCGGTGCGGGCTGTCGGTGGCTTTGCTTTAGCGGCGATCGTGGCTCGAAATCATCTCGAAGATAATGGTAGGGGCAGTCCTGAAATGGGGATTGTCCCTCTTTTGTGGGCCGGGGTGGGTGCTCGGGGGGTCGGATGATTGAGGGGCAAAATGTTTCAATGATGGAGATGGCCGATCGTGGTAGCGCGGGCTGGAGACGCGATCGGCTTGCCCAGGGGGCCAAGTAGGAAACGAGACGCATGGGCTTAGTGGCGGGACAGGCAGGTGACGGCATGGGTGGTGGCCCTCGGCGGCTATCGCTGCGATGGTTGCTGGGGCTGGGGGTCGTGCTGCCCGTGGGGATTGCGCTTGCGCTCGGTCAGGGCATTTATGGTTGGCAGATGCGGGAGATGAGCGATCGCACGGCCCAGCGCTGGCAGCAAGCGACGGCGGCCCGGGCGCGCGATCGACTGGAGACCTATTTGGCTGAGGCGGTGCGGCTGAATCAGTGGCTGAGTGATGGGGCCCGATCGCGCCAGTGGGATGCGGCGACTTCCCAGGGGTTGGAACGGTTTTTGTGGCAGCAATTTCAACGATCGCGATCGTTGCGGTTTGCGGCCTTTGCGACGGACGGGGCGGCCCTGACTGCCGTGGAACGCACTTCGACAGGATCGCTGCACCTTTGGGTGGCTCCGCCGCGTCCGGGCCAGGGGCTGACGGTCTATGGCACGGATAGCCAGGGAACGCGCACCAATCTGCTGCGGAGTCAGGGAGATTTTGACGCGGATCGGGAACTGTGGTTTCGATCGGCGACCCTGGCGGGCCAGGCCACGTGGCTCACGCTGCCCACGGAACAGCGACCCGATGCACCGATCGTGGCGACGGCGGAGCCGGTGGTGGGGCCGGACGGGCGGCGCTTGGGTGTAGTGGTGTCGGCGGTGTCGTTGCAGCCCTTGGGGGTGGAGCTGGCGCAGCTTGGGGATGTGGATGTGGCGGTGGTCGATCGGGCGGGGCGGGTGTTGGCGGCGAGTGAACGGCCGTCAACGTCGAATCAGCCCAATGGGCGCGATCGCTGGCCGCTGCTCCTGGAGCGTTGGCAGCAGGGAGAGGGGGCGATCAAAACCTGGGATGGGGAGCAATCAACGGTGATCCGGCTGGGCAACCAAGCCTATCGGATGTGGGCCAAACCGCTGAAGGACGATCGCTTGCCCAATTGGGTGGTGCTGGTGGCGACTCCGAGTGATCCGCCCAGCGATCCCGGCAGCAGCGCCCTGACGGTGGCGGTGATCTTGTTGTCCCTCGGCAGCGCCCTGGGGGTGGCCTGGGTGTTGTTGCGATTAATTGAGCGACCGTTGGCGCGGTTTGCCCAAACGGCCCAGACCCTGGCGGCGGGCCAAGCGACGGGGCCGATCGAACCCACCGGCCTGCGCGAACTGGATGAGGCGGCGCGGCAAGTGCGCTTGATGATGCGGGAGCTGCGGGCGGCGGCGGCGGCGTTCGATCGCGATCGCGATGCCCTGCAAGAACGCGTCCGTGAACGCACCAGCGCCCTCAGCCTGTCCGAAACCAAATTCTCCAAAATCTTCTATGCCAGCCCCAGCGGCATTTGCCTGATGCGGCTGGACGATAGCTGTGTGCTGGACTTTAACGATAGTTTCCTCGACATTTTTGGCTACAGCTTCGAGGAAATGATGGGTTTCGCCAGCATGGAATTCAACATCTGGATGCGGGCCGAAGATCGCCTGTCGGTGATGCAAGCCCTGCAACGGGGCAGCGGCGTGCGCAACCAAGAAGTGCCCGTCCGCACCAAGAGCCACGACATTCGTACCGTGCTGTTGTCGGCGGAGTTGCTGTATCTGCATGGGATGGAATGTGCGCTGTTGGTGGTGCATGACATCACCGACTATAAGGGCCTCGAAGAGGATCTGCGCCATTCCCAAGAACGCCTGGAAGAGATGGAGCGGCGGCGGGCCTTGGCCCTGTTGGAGGTGTCGCGTGATGAGTTGCGATCGACCCTCGAAAAGCTGGAAACCGTCCTGGGTTCCGTGCGCGATGCCCTGGTCTGGACCGATGCGGCCGGCAAGGTGCAGTGGTGTAACCCAGCCTTTGAGCGCCTAGTCCAGCAGGAGCGCGATCAGACCGTGGGCCAGGCGCTGATCGACTGTTTGCCGCTGATTCATCGGGGCAAATCCTTGCCGGTGGCGCTGCATCCTGTGGCACGGGCCCTGCAAGCGGTTCCCGGCAGCACGGCCTACGAATACCAAAGCCCCTCGGGCGATCGCTACTCCTTGGAAATTGCCTGGTCGAGCGTGACGCTGCCGGATCCGGACGGCGACCCCAATCACCGCCAAACCAGCGCGGTGTTGGCAATTCGGGATATTACGGAGCGCAAGCGGCTGATTGCCGAAGTGTTGCGGGCCAAGCGGTTTATCGATGGCATCATTGAGCACATTCCGCTGGCGGTCTACGTCAAAGATGTGCGCCAGGAGTTTCGCATGGTGTTGTGGAATCGATCCAGCGAGCGGTTGTTTGGGATTCCGCGCGATCGGGCCCTGGGCAAAAATGCCGACGAGCTGTTCCCGATCAAGCGGGCCACGACGATGCTGGAGCAGGATGTGCAGGCGGCGGAGGAGCGCCGGGAACTGGAAATTCCCGAGGAAATTGTGCCCAGTCCGGAGGGGGCGTTGGTGTTGCGCACGGTGAAAGTGCCGTTGTTTGACCCGAATGGCGGCGTGGCCTATTTGCTCTGCATTACGGACAACATCACCCAACGCAAACAGGCGGAACAGGCCCTCCAGGAAAGCCAAGCCCAGTTCCGAATGCTGACGGAGCAGGCCAGCGGCGACTTGATGTTGGTACACGATGTGCGCGGGCAAATTTTGGATGCGAACCAGCAGGTTTGCATGGTGCTGGGCTATTCCAAGGCGGAGTTGCTGACCCTGAATATCCGGGCGATCGACACCCTGGCCTCGTTGGATCAGCACGATCGAATCTGGGCGATGATGAAGCCCGGCCAGCCGATTACCGTCGAGGGCATGTATCGCTGCAAGAACGGCCGTACCTTGCCGGTGGAAACCCGCGTGGGGATGCGTGAGTCCCAGGGCCAAAAGATTTTCCTGGCGATGGCGCGGGATGTGACCGATCGCCGCCAAATGGAAGAGGCCCTGCAACGGGCGGAGGAAAACTACCGCAGCATTGTGGAAAACGCCGTGGAGGGGATTTTTCAATGCGCGCCCAATGGGCAATTCCTGGGCGGCAACCAGTCCCTGGCGAAGATGTTTGGTTTCGATTCGATCGAGGAAATGTTGGGCCCCACGGGTCTCAACCGCACGCGCCGGTTCTATGCGGATCCGGAGCGCTGGAATAGCTTCCTGACGGTGATCGCTCACCGGAGCACGATCTACAACTTTGAGTCCCAGGTGTTCGATCGCGACGGCGAAACCTTCTGGGTGTCGGAAAATGCCCGCACCGTGTTCGATGGCGACGGGCACTTGCTCTACTACGAAGGGACGATCCAAAACATTACCGAGCGCAAACTGGCGGAAGAGGCGCTGTTTGCGGAACAGGAAAAGTCCGATCGCCTGTTGCTGAACATTTTGCCCAAGGCGATCGCCGAGCGGCTGAAACAGGGCGAAGGCTCCTTGGCGGAGCAGTACGCAGAGGCGACGATCTTGTTTGCCGACTTGGTGGGTTTTACGCCGGTTTCCGCCCAAATGCGCCCGATCGAGCTGGTGAACCTGCTCAACCAAATTTTCTCCACCTTCGACCAACTGGCCGAAAACCACGACCTCGAGAAAATCAAAACCGTCGGCGACGAATACATGGCCGTGGGCGGGTTGCCCGTGCCGAAGCCCGACCATGTGCAAGCCGTGGCCCAATTGGCGCTGGATATGCAAGAGGCGATTTCCAAATTCACCACGCCCGACGGCACGCCCTTCCAAATTCGGATTGGGATCAACACGGGTTCCGTTGTCGCCGGGGTGATTGGGATTAAGAAGTTTGCCTACGACCTGTGGGGCGACACGGTGAACGTGGCCAGCCGGATGGAAACCCAGGGGGAACCGGGCAAAATCCAAGTGACCCAGGCGGTGTACAACGTGCTGCGCGAGGAGTTTGACCTCGATCCGCGCGGTGAACTGGAGGTGAAGGGGCGCGGCCTGATGCCGACCTACTGGCTGTTGGGCCGCAAATCGTCGATCGCGCCGCCCCCCCTCGTGAGTGCTTCGGAGTTGTAGCGGGGCTGGTTAAGCGATCGCGGCTTCGATGGCGCTGCGATCCAAATCGCGGCCAATGATCACGAGGCGGGTCGATCGATCCTCGTCGGCGCGCCAGGCCCGATCAAAAAACGTGTCGAATCGCGGCCCCACGCCCTGCACCACGAGGCGCATCGGCTTGCTGGCGACGGAGGCAAACCCCTTAATCCGGTAGATTTCCCACTCTTGCACCAGGCGCTCTAGCCGTTGCACCAGGGCGCGCGGTTCCACGTCGCCGAGGGTGAGGGCGATCGCGCTGATGTCGTCGTCATGGTCGTGGTCGTGATCATGGTCGTGATCATGATCATCGTGATCGTCGTGGTGATGATGATCGTGGTGGCTGGGGCGATCGTCCAGGTTGTCTTCCACGGCCGCATTAAAGCCCAGCAACAGTTCCGGGGCGATCGCGCCCTGCTGACAGCGGACGATTTTTACACCGGGGCGCAATTCCTGTTTCAGCCAGGTTTCGACCCGTTCGATCGCCGCCGCCTCCACCCGATCGCACTTGGTCAGCAACACCAAATCCGCACAAGCCAACTGATCCTCAAACAATTCCTCGATCGGGGTTTCGTGCTCCAGGCTGTCGTCCGCCGCCCGCTGGGCCGTCAGGGCCGCCAAGTTGCCCACCACGCGCCCGGCCGCCAGGGCTTCACAGTCCACCGTAGCGATCACCCCATCGACCGTTGCGCCCGTGCGGATCTCGGGCCAGCGGAAGGCCTGGACGAGGGGTTTCGGCAACGCCAGCCCGGAGGTCTCGATCGCGATGCAATCAATGTCATCCCGGCGTTTCAGCAACTCCTGCATCGTCGGCAAAAATTCCTCTTGCACCGTGCAGCACAGGCAACCGTTTGTTAGCTCGATGATGTTGCTCGCGCCGTTGGGGTCGTCGTCGTCGCACACCTGGCACGATCGCAGCAAGTCGCCGTCAATGCCCACTTCGCCAAATTCATTGACCAACACGGCGATCCGGCGGCCCTGGGGATTTTGCAGCAAGTTGCGCAGCAGGGTCGTTTTGCCCGCGCCCAAAAAGCCGGTGATCACGGTAACGGGGATTTTGTGCATAGGTTTTAGGGCTGTGATGCCCAGGAGGGAGCATGGGAGAACGATCGGCTGGTTGACGAGCAAACGCCGATCGGCCGAAACCGAAGCGAGTCGATCGGCCAGTCGATTAGTAGGAGTCGATCCTTACGCGCCGAAGGCCTTGGCCAGGAAGGCCGCGCCTGCGCCGGTGATCGCAAAGCCGATGTAGCGCAGGGGCTGCTCGATCGCTCCTTGGGTCAGCTTTTGCAACAAGGCGCGAGATCCCAGCGCGATCGCCAGTTGAATCGCCGTGAACCCAACCAAATAAGCCGTCAGCGGCATCATGCCCGCGCCGACGATCGACTCACCGTAGGCATAGCCGTGGAAAATCCCGGCCACCAGACCGATCGCCCCCAACGCCGCGATCGGCAACTGTCGCCCCAGGGCCAGCAACAACCCAAACAACACCACCGACCCGGCCACCATCACTTCCGGCATGGGCAAATTCCAGCCTTGCAGGTGCAGACCCGTGCCACCCAACGCCGCCAGCACAAAGACCGCCGGCACAATCCAGCCGCGCTTCGACCCGATCGCCACCAAGCCCGAAGCCACCACAAAGGCCAAGTGATCTAGCCCAATCACCGGGTGAGCCAGACCCGACATGAAGCCTTCAACGGCATTGCTGGGAAGGCTACCGTCCATCATGTGGTGGGCCGATGCGGGCAAGGCGGTGAGCAAGAGGGCGAGACCCGCGATCGCGCCGCCGTGCTGCCATTGGATCGCGGAGTGGGTTTGAGTTCGTTGCATGGATAAATCTCCGAAGGTTGGGATGCAGTGAATGGAACTGGGAATGGAACGGGTCGAAATTGGGCGATCGCCGCAACGCCAGTTGCGCCCTAGAAGCCTGTGTTGGATCCGAGATTGGTCAAGGATTGGGGTCGATCGGGGGCGCATTACCCGTCCTGGCGAACGGCCACCGCTGCGACGGGGGGAATCCGCGCTAAAACGCCGTTTTTCAAGGGTTCCGGTCGCTCACCCCAGGCCAGCAACCCATCGGGTCGATCGGCATAGAGCTGGGCACAGGTGGCGATCGCCGCCACAGTTTGCGCCAAACTCGCCTCATCGTGGGGCAAATCGCCAAATAGGTAGCTGTGCTTACCCGCCGCCGCCAAGGCCACCGCACAGGCGTGGCTGCAAGCGCTCATGCAGGACGTGGGAACCAGGGCGATCGCGGCGTTGGGATGGGCTTCGAGGTGGGCTTGCAGCCGATCGAATAATGTTTCGCCGCCGCTCGTGCCGACGCGCTGGCCGTTTTGCCATGTGCTGGCACAGGTGGTGCAAACCAAGATGGTGTGCGGGGCGATCGCGCCCTCGGCGGCCCGATACGCGCCATTCGACGGCGCGCTATTTGACAGTGATCCTGCCGGTAATCCTGTTGGTGATGGAACCGGTGACAAAAGTTGTGGGGACTCCACAGTCCGAACCTCGCAGAAGTGGAACGTAGCAGTATGGATGCAAAGCGCGGCGGGCATCCTGACTCAGGGCGATCGCCCATCACAGTTGCGGGACAGCGCCGGACTCACACCGGACTTTCCCCGTTACCTCTGGTGGCTGATCTCCACCAGAACCGCGCTGGACTAACGGCGGAGGCCGCTAGCCGATCGAATAGCCGATGTTAACTGGGTTAACTGTTCAACGATAGTTCAAAAGGGCCCACGGCCCAATTCAGGCTAGTCGCTGGCACTCACATCACGATCGCCAATGGGGTCATCGCTGGGGTTAGCAGCGGCGAAAATCTCGCCAAAGTTGCCGCTGACGGCTGCGATCGGCTCTTCGGGATTCTGTTGATCGTCCTCAACGGAATCAATCGGAGCACCATCAACCGGATCACCATCAACCGGATCGCCATTCGGGCGATCGCCCTTGAACTGACCGACGATCACCTCGCCGACAGCACCGAACACCACCTCGCCGACCACCTCGACGGCCGCCTTGACCGCCACTTCGACTAACTCATGGATCATGATGTTTGAGCGATCCTCAAGATCGCCTCATCGGTTTCACGGGCGATCGCCTCGCCCAGGGCCTAGATTGTGACCCACTGGCCCCGATCGTGCGACTCGTGGGCCAAGTCCATCAATCGCTGGGACACAATCCCCTCCCGGAGCGACGGGGCGATCGCCTGGCCCTGGTCGATGCCCTGCACCCAGCGATCGACCACGCGCAACACCGCCGCCATCCGCCCATCGTCGTAGGTTTGGGGGAAGGCCAGGCGATCGGGAATGTCCAGCTCCTGCAACGGCTGACCGGCCGGCGCATACCAGAGCTTGAAGCCGTGGATGTAGTCCGCTTGGTTGTCACTGCCGAGCACCAGCGTGCCCCGATCGCCGTAGACCTCCACCCAATGGCCACGCCCCTGGTAGGTGGTGGAACTCAGGCACACCTGCACCGGCGTGCCATCGGTGAGTTCCAGCAAAATTTGGCAAATATCGTCCGAATCGACCCGCTTTAGGCCGCCGCCGATCGGGTCGGGCCGCTCCGCCACTGACGTAATCAAATTGGCAAACAGCCGCTGCACCGGCCCAAACAGCCAGTGGATGTAATCAAACGTGTGGGAGCCGATCGCCCCCAACGCGCCGCCCCCGTGGGACTGTTGGGCATACCAATTCCACGGGCGGCTGGCATCGGCCCGGCTGGAGGCCATCCAGTCGATTTTTACCAACCGTTTTTGGCCCACCACGCCGTCCGCCAACAGTTCCGCCAACCGCTGCCACGCTGGCACCATCCGAAACTCAAAATCGACGGCGACGATCGCCCCCGTGCGATCGGCCACCGCTTGCAGGGCTTCGGCCTCCTGCACCGTCATCGTCACCGGCTTTTCGAGCAGCAAATGTTTGCCCGCCGACAACACCCGGTGGGCCATGTCGTAGTGCAAAAACGGCGGCGTAGACACCATCACCGCTTGCACCTCCGGCAGGGCCACCATTTCCGCAAAGCTGTCGAGGGCGTAGGGAATTTGGTGGTGCTGGGCGATCGCCTGGGCCTTGGCGATCGTGCGGTGATAAAGGGCGATCGGGCGGGTGCGGTGGTGCTGTTGCAACACCGGTAGATGGATTTTTTGTCCAAACCCCGTACCGGCGATCGCCACGCCCAGGGTTGCCTCAGAATGCGTCATGGCGGGTTGATCAACGGGCTGTTGAGAAAAAACGATGTCAGGATTGTCAGGATTTCATGAGATCCGAAGCCACAATCATCGTGCCAATCCCCGCATCCGTAAAGATTTCGAGCAGCAGGGCGTGGGGAATCCGGCCATCAATGATGTGGGCGGCGCGGACTCCCTGGGCGAGCGATCGCACGCAGCAGTTCACCTTGGGAATCATCCCACCGCCGACCACCCCTTGGGAAATCAGCTCCCGCGCCCCTTGGATATCCACCTTGGGAATCAGGGTCGAGGAATCTTTGTAATCGCGCAGCACCCCGAGGGTATCCGTCAGCAGGATCATCTTTTCGGCCCCGAGGGCGGCGGCCAGTTCGCCGGCCACCGTGTCGGCGTTGATGTTGTAGGCTTGGCCGTCCGCATCGGCGGCCACGCTGGAGATCACGGGGATGTAGCCGTTGTTGATCATTGGTTCCAGCACGTCGATGTTGACGCTGTTCACCTCGCCGACGAAGCCGATTTCTTCGCGGTTGCCCTTTTGGCGGGCGGTGACGAGGTTGCCGTCTTTGCCACAGAGGCCGACGGCTAGGCCCCCGGCTTGGTTAATCAGTGATACCAATTCTTTGTTAACACGGCCCACCAGCACCATTTCCACCACGTCCATGGTGGCGGCATCGGTGACGCGCAACCCGTCGCGGAATTGCGGCTCGATGTTCAGTTTGCTGAGCCAGGTGTTGATTTCGGGGCCGCCGCCATGAACCACGATCGGGCGTAACCCCACGCAGGACATGAATACGATGTCGCGGATCACTTTGTCCTTGAGTCGATCGTCCTTCATGGCTGCGCCGCCGTATTTCACCACCACGGTGCGGCCGGCAAATTGTTGGATGTAGGGCAGGGCTTCGCTGAGGACGCGAACGCGGGTGGCTTCGGCTTTGCTGATGTATTCGCTTTCGTGGTCCATGGTCGGTCTGGGGATCTTACGTTGGGTTGCATGATACGGGGCGGGCGGGGCGATCGCGGTGACGAGAGGCACTGAAATGGTGGCGATTCTGCAATTGGGGGGCGGGTGTCGGGCGGCCCCCTAACAGGCTAGAACTGTATCAGAGGCTACGCGATCGCCTGGATCGTTCGGCGACCGCTTCCACCCCAATGGGCAAAGAAATGCAATGGACGCTGGGATTGATCGCGATCGCGATCGGGATGATGCGGGCGACGGCGATCGCGGGCGACGTGCGGTTGGCCCTGGCCGTTGGTTCCTCGGGACTGGGGGATTCCGCGAGCCTGGGTGGCCTAGCAAATTTGGCTGGGGCCTCCAGTCTGGCTGATTCCGCGAGTCTGGGTGATGGGTCGGGTTCGGGGGGGGCTTCCAGCCTGGCCGATTGGGAGTCGCTGATTAATCAGTCGCCGGATCTGCAACGAGAAGTGGCGATCGCCCTGCCGCGTCTGCATCGTCGCCCGGAGGAAGTTGCTTGTTCGGGTGTGCGGTTGGGCCACAACCTTGACCCCCTGGCGGGCTATCGGGTCACGCCAGTGGACTGTTGGTTTGATGGCTGGGTGTTGCGTCTGGAGGCGGAAAATTTTGCCCGCCGGGACGATGGAACCACCGTGCCGTTGGCCAGGTTGCTCGATCGCTCCGAGCGCGAGCGATCGCAATTTACCGGGGTGAGCTTCAAGCTCAAGGCCTGGCGGTGGCATCCCGAAAATCGCGATTGAGATTGGTGTAAATCACCCGATCGCCCGGGGAAATCAACCGCTTAATTTTCGATGGGGCCGGTGACTTCCGGGCGCAGGACGGTGCGGATCGCGGCGATCGCCCGATCGGCGATTTGGGCGGGCGACTCATCGGGGGCGATCGCCAAGTGCACGTCGGCTTGGGCGTATTGGGGCGATCGGCGATCGCGCAGGGCGGCCAATTCGGCCACGGGATCGGGCGTTTGCAGCAGGGGCCGTTGGGCGATTTCGGCCGGGTCGGCCCGGAGCCGATCGACGATCGTGGTCAACTCGGGATCGAGCCAAACCACCAATCCATGCCGCAGATAGCCCCAGTTTTGCTGTTGGGTGACGATGCCGCCGCCGGTGGCCACCACGAGGCGCTTGTAGGCCGCCAGTTGCGCGAGCACCTGGGTTTCGATCGCCCGAAAGGCCCCTTCGCCCTCGGTGGCAAAAATCTGGGCGATCGACTGCCCCGCCGCCTGCTCCACGAGGGCATCCGTGTCAAAAAATCGATAGCCCAAGGCCTCAGCCAGGGCGCGGCCGGTGCTGCTTTTGCCCGCCCCCATCAGGCCCACGAGGTAGAGACTTGTGCCCCGCAACAGGGCCGCGAGGGGGTTTGGGGAGGTGGATTGGGGACGATCAGCCATAGTCGCGCCACGCTAACGGATTGGAGAAAATTGGAGAAAAAAGACCGATTGCAATCGGCAAGACTGTAGCCGATCGGGGGGCGTTGGGGATACTGGGCGGGTGCTTGAGCGCGTGGGGGATCGGGCCGATCGGGTTAAGCTAGCCCTGCGAAACTTTCCCCATCTTCGTGATTCGTTGCGCTATGACCCTAACGACTTCTAGCCACTCGGAAACCCTATGGGAAGCAGCTTGGCGGCGATTTTGTCGGGATCGGCTGGCGGTGCTGGGGCTGATTTGTTTTGGGGCGATCGGGCTAGCGGCGATCGCTGGGCCGTGGCTGTATTCGGTGTCGCCGACGGATTTAGATTATGGTCGCGCCTACCAGGGGCCGAGCCTGGCCCATTGGCTGGGCACGAACGATCGGGGCCAAGACCTGCTGGCGCGGGTGCTGGTGGGTGGACGCATCTCGCTGACCGTGGGGATTGCGTCGATGCTGGTGGCCATGACCCTGGGCACGACGATCGGGGCGGTGGCCGGGTTCTATGGCGGCTGGGTTGATGGGCTGCTGATGCGACTAACGGATTTGTTTTTGGCCCTGCCGCAGTTGCCGCTGTTGCTGCTGTCGATCTATCTGTTCCGGGAGCCGTTGCGAGGAATTGCGGGGCCCGAGACGGGGATTTTTCTGTTGGTGATTGGGGCGATCGGCGGGTTGAATTGGATGAGCGTGGCGCGGTTGATTCGGGCGAATTTTCTGACCCTGCGGGAGCGCAATTTTGTGTTGGCGGCCTATGCCTTGGGGGCGCGGCCGCGTTGGCTGATTTGGCGGCATATTTTGCCCAATGCGATCGGCCCGGCGATCGTGGCGGCTTCGCTGGCGGTGGGGACGGCGATTTTGACCGAATCGACGCTGAACTTTTTGGGCCTAGGCTTTCCGCCGGATGTGCCCACCTGGGGGCGAATGCTCTACGATGCCCAGAATTTTTTGGAAACTGCGCCGCATATGGCGGTTTTTCCGGGGCTGGCGATTTTTTTGACGGTGTTGAGTGCGAATTTTATTGGCGATGGGCTGCGCGACGCGATCGACCCGCAACAGCGCTAGCGGCGCGTGATCGGTGAGTTCTCGCCCTGACGATCGCCCGATCGCCCTGTTTGAATAGAAACAGCGTTTTAACTACCCGTGGGCGATCGCATGATTCGACAGTTGGCAGCGAGCCTGGCAGCCGTGGTGGTGGGCAGCACGATCGCGCCGCCGGGTTGGGCCAGCCAGCCCAGTGAACCCGTTACCCCGGCGAATGTGGTCAACAAACTCGAAACGTTGTGGGAAGGGCAATACGAACGCCACTTCGATCGGGATTTGCCGGCCCAGGTGATTTCCGCCGCCGCCGTTTCCGAAAAGCTGCGGGAGATGGAACGGCGGACGGGCCAGCGATCGGCACTGATTTACATCATGCCCCGGGCCAATGACGTGGAAGTGGTGCTGGTGACGGGGCGGAGCGCACCGCGCATTGAAGTGATCCCCGGTACGTCCCAGGCGGCGGTGGATGAGGCGGTGAAGCTGCTGACGGTGGCGATTACGAATCCGGCCCAGCGCAACGGGGTAAGCTATTTGCCCTACGCCCGGCGGCTGCACAATTGGTTGATTGCGCCGATCGAGTCCCAGTTGCAGGCGGAAGGGATTAAGCTGCTGATTTTTTGTCCCGGTGAGGGGCTGCGATCGGCTCCCCTGGCGGCGTTGCACGATGGGCAGCAGTTTTTGATTGAAAAATATGCGATCGCCCGGATTCCGGGGTTTAGCCTGTTTGACCAACGGCCGAGCCAGCTTCGGGGATCGCGCGTGTTGGCGATGGGGGCGGCGCAATTTGAGGATACAACGAATCTGAGTCCCTTGCCGGGGGTGCCGATCGAGCTACAGGCGATCGTCGGCAGTGGCGATCGGCCGGGGTTGTGGCCCGGGCGCAGCTTTTTGAACAGTGATTTCACGGTGCAGGCCCTCAACCAGGCGCGGCGATCGCCCGGCTATGGGATTGTGCATTTGGCGACCCATGCGGAGTTTAAGGCGGGTCGGCCCGAGGACTCGTTTATTCAGTTTTGGCGCGATCGGCTGACCCTGGATCGCCTTCGGGAAATCGATTGGGCCGGGCAGCCCGTGGAGTTGTTGGTGTTGAGCGCTTGCCGAACGGCCGTGGGCGATCGGGAAGCGGAGTTGGGCTTTGCGGGCATGGCGATCGCCGCCGGGGTCAAATCCTCGATCGCCAGCCTGTGGTACGTGAGCGATCGGGGAACCCTCGCCCTGATGAACGAGTTTTATCGCCAACTGCGCGTCACCTCCACCAAGTCCGAAGCCCTGCGCCAGTCGCAGTTAGCCCTGTTGCGCGGCCAAGTCCGCATTGAGGGCAATGAGCTACGCGGCTCGGGTGCGCGCGGGGGCACGGTCTTTCTGCCGCCGGATATTGCGGCCAATGGCCGAGAACTGCTGTCGCATCCCTACTATTGGGCAGCGTTTACGGTGATTGGCAATCCTTGGTAATGCTGGTTGAATGCCGGTGGATTGGGCGATCGCGCGGGTTCAAGGGGCCGGATCGATGGCGCGATCGGCGGTGCGATCGGCAGTGCGATCGGTCAATCCCTGGCAGGTCACAAACTGGTTAATGTAGTCACTCACCATTTGATAGGCTTCGGCGTTGATCGTGGGATGCAACACCACGTCCTGGCCGTTGTCGGGCAGCCAAAAAATCAGTCGCCCGTTGGCCGATCGGGAAAAGGCGCGGATCGTTTTCAGATCGATCGCATACTCGCGGCGATCGTAGGAAAACCGCACCCAATGCTGGTCTGGGTGCAGTTTTGGCAGGCGATCAATAAAGTCCGAGACCTGTCGATAGGTCGCGGGATGGTCGTTCGGCATCAAAACGATCGGCATCGACGAGTCCGGCAGCCAAAACGACAATCGCTGGCTGCTGTCTCGCGCAAAAAATCGAATACTCGCCAAATCCACGAGATATTCGCTGCGTTCGTAGGAAAACTGGATCCAATATGCCACGGTCGTGCGATCGCCCGAACGACATTAACCCTACTCTACAAGTTGGCTAGTTCAGCCTCCGCACTGGTTGCAAAGGCCGATAGCGGATCTTCGGTGCTGTCGGCTGGGTTTTCGGCCGCCGTTTCCGGTTGATCGAACGGGGCGATCACTGGCTCTGGAGGGGCCACGGCCTGCCCGATCGCCGCCTTTCGGGCCACCGCCGCCTGCATAAAGCCCAAGAACAGCGGGTGCGGGCGACTGGGCCGCGACAAAAACTCCGGGTGAAATTGCGTCGCCAAAAAGAATGGATGGCTCGGCAGTTCCACAATTTCCGCCAAGCGGCCGTCTAGCGATGTGCCGCTAATCCGGTAGCCCGTTTCGATCAACTGCGCCCGATAGGCATTGTTGAACTCGTAGCGGTGGCGGTGACGCTCATACACCACCTCCTTGCCGTAGAGCTTGTGGGCCAGGCTATCCGGCTGCACTTGGCAGGGATAGAGACCCAGGCGCATCGTGCCTCCCAAGTCCACCACGTCTTCCTGTTCCGGCAGCAGGCCAATCACCGGGTTGGCGCAGTGGGGGTCAAATTCGGCGCTGTTGGCTCCGGGCAGCCCGGCCACGTGGCGGGCCCATTCGATCACGGAGCATTGCATTCCCAGGCAAAGGCCCAGGAAGGGAATCTGGTTTTCGCGGGCGTATTGGACGGCGGCGATTTTGCCATCAATACCGCGAATGCCGAAGCCGCCGGGAACCACGATCCCATCCACATCGCTGAGGTATTGCTCGGGGCCGTCGTTTTCGAGGTCTTCGGAGCTGATCCAGCGGATGTTGAGGGCGCTTTGGGTGTCGATCGCGCTGTGGCCCAGGGCTTCGACCACTGACAGATACGCATCGCTGAGGCTGACGTATTTGCCGACGATCGCCACGGTGAGCGTCCGCACGGGGTTGTGCAGGCGATCGACCAAATTCCGCCACTTGCTCAGATCCGGCGATCGCTGTTCCATTCCCAGCAGATCCAAGGCCTGGTGGGCGAGGCCCTCTTCTTCCAAGCTCAGGGGCACGTCATAGATGCTGGGCTTGTCCATGGCGGGGATCACGCAGCTTTCGGGCACGTCGCAGAATTCCGAGAGCTTGGCCCGTTGGTTGGCTGGCAGGGGCTGGGAACAGCGACACACGACGATATCGGGCTGAATCCCGATCGATCGCAGCTCCTTCACCGAGTGTTGGGTGGGTTTGGTTTTGGTTTCGCCGGCCGCGGGAATCCAGGGAATCAGCGTTACGTGGATGTAGAGCACGTTGTTGCGACCCGCATCCTTGCGGAATTGGCGCACCGCTTCCAGGTAGGGCAGCGATTCGATGTCGCCGACGGTTCCACCAATTTCGGAGATCACCACGTCGGAGTTGGTGTGGCGGGCGACGCGGTGGATTCGATCGCGAATTTCGCCCGTGATGTGTGGAATCACTTGCACCGTGCCGCCGTTGTAGTCGCCTCGGCGTTCTTTGTTCAACACCGATTGATAAATTTGGCCGGTGGTGACGCTGTTGAGCCGTGACATGTCGGTGTCGGTGAAGCGCTCGTAGTGGCCCAAGTCCAGGTCGGTTTCGGCCCCGTCGCCGGTAACGAACACTTCGCCGTGTTGAAACGGACTCATCGTGCCGGGGTCAACGTTGATGTAGGGATCGAGCTTGAGAATGGAAACCGAGTAATTCCGAGACTTGAGCAGCCGACCGAGACTGGCGGCGACGATTCCTTTACCAATGCTGGAAACGACACCGCCGGTAACGAAGATAAATTTGGTCATGGCTGGCAAAATTTTGGTGCTTTTGGCGTGGTTGCGCGTGAGGGGCGATCGGATTGCGTCCGTCGGTTTGAACGCCCTCAATTCTGCCATAGGGCCTTGGCGCGATCGCCGGGATCTTTGGGGCGATCGCTGGCCCTGTCTGTTCTATCCGCCTTCCCTTGGGCCTCATCTTCAGGCTGGTTCGATGAGCGCTTGTGCCTCAGGCGATCGCCACCTAGGTTCATCAATGCTTAGCAGTCAGTTGGGTAGAACCTTGGGAAACCCAACTCGATCAACCGGGAAACTTATAGGGGTTAGGTTGAGAAACGAAACCCAACCTACTCAGCTATGATTTGTGTGGGACTTGAATTGAAAATATCGATATCCAAAGCGGTAAAAATGCTAAATAAATCCTGAATATCAGTGAATTCATGGGCTGGAACGGGATGATTTAGCAATTCGGTGAATGCTTGGCGGTTAATCGGAATAGGCGACAATTTCGGCCGCGGAAATACCACCTTTGATTTAACGAAATATCTAAGAAGGTATTCAATCAGATATTTTTTAAGATATTTTATTAGATACCTCATGAAATACTGCATGAGGTTTGGTTGCTGATAGGCTTGCTAATCAGACTGAAGAATATTCATTACATCCATCATCATGAATAAATTGTCGGAAATTGCGAATTGGGTCATTTTTGTGGCGCTGCTGAGTTTTATTGGCCTCAGTTTGTTTCGGCTGGGGGCGCATTTTTGGCCCATGGTTACGGGGGGCTAGGGGATGTTGGGGAGCGATCGGGACGGGTTGCGGGTGGTGGTGGTTGGCGGCGGGGCGGCGGGCTTTTTTGGGGCGATCGCCTGTGCGCGCGCAAATCCGGAGGCGATCGTCACGGTGCTGGAGGCGGGGCCGCAGTTCCTGAGCAAGGTGCTGATTTCCGGCGGCGGGCGCTGCAATGTGACCCACGCTTGCTTTGAGCCGTCGCAGTTGGTGCAGTATTACCCGCGCGGGTCGAAGGCGTTGCGGGGGCTGTTCAGTCGGTTTCAGCCGCGCGACACGGTGACGTGGTTTGTGGGCGAGGGGGTGCTGCTAAAAACGGAGCCGGATGGGCGGATGTTTCCGATCACGGATCAGTCAAGCACGATCGCCGATTGTTTGATTCGGGCGGCGGAGCGATCGGGCGTGCGGCTGCGATCGCGCGCGGCCGTGAGCGAGATTACCCGCGAGGGTGCGGAATTTCGGGTGGAGTTGCGATCGGGGGAAATCCTCGGGGCCGATCGGGTGTTGCTGGCGACGGGCAGCCAACCGACGGCCTACCGCTGGGCGGAGCGGCTGGGCCACCCGATCGTGCCGCCCGTGCCGTCGCTGTTTACGTTGGCGATTCCAGATCCGCGCCTGGACACGTTGGCGGGGTTGGCAGTGGAGCGGGCGCAGGTGCGGTTGGTGTTGCCGGAGGCCGATCGGGGCGGCAAGGCGAAAAAGTCGCCGGCCCTGGAGCAACTTGGCCCGGTGCTGATTACCCATTGGGGCTTGAGCGGCCCGGCGGTGCTGCGGTTGTCGGCTTGGGCGGCCCGATCCCTGCACGCGGCGCACTATCGGGCGGTGCTGCGGGTGAATTGGCTGGGCGAGGCTTCGGTGGAGGAGGCGCGCGATCGGCTGCGGGCCTTGAAGCAACAAAATCCGCGCAAATCCGTATCGACCGCTGGCCCGCCGGAGTTGCCGAAACGACTGTGGCAAAAGCTGGTGGAGGCGGTGGGCGTGGAGGCGGATTTTCGGTGGGCCGATTTGCCGAAGGGGCCGATCGAAGCCCTGGTGCGTGAGCTGGTGCAGGGCGAATTTAAAATTACGGGAAAAGCCGTTTTCAAGGATGAATTTGTTACCTGTGGCGGCATTGATTTGAAATCGGTGGACTTCAAGACCCTCGAAAGTCGCTGTTGTCCGGGTCTCTATTTTGCGGGCGAAGTTTTAGATATTGATGGCATCACGGGCGGGTTTAATTTCCAAAGCGCCTGGTCTACGGGTTGGATTGCGGGCCAGGCGATCGCCCAGGGTTGATTTTCGGTTTTAAGCGCCTAATTTGGGAGGGCGCACGGCGGTGCGCCCCTACTTTTGGATTTCTTAATTTCTATTAGGAGTTCGGCAGTTTTTGGTGGTTATTCCTGTCGATATATAGGCAATCTTTCAGCGACGTTTCAAATACAGCCAACCCTTTCATAAGCGATTTGCGAGGGCAAAAATGCTGACGATAGACCAACGGCGAGCGGCGGAGGCGATCGAGAGTGTGGCGGTTTTGGCCGGGGCAGGAACCGGGAAAACCCACATGCTGTCGGCGCGGTATTTGTATCATCTGACGGCGTTTGGGTTGTCGCCGATCGAGATGGTGGCGGTCACCTTTACGCGCAAGGCGGCGGAGGAATTGCGATCGCGCATTCGCCAGGATTTGGGTCGGCTTTTAGCGGAAGATGCCGCACAGCAATCGCCCGATCGTCCGTCGGTGTTTAGCAAGCTCTACGATCGATGGCCCGGCTGCGATATTTTGGCCGATTTGGAAGCAGCGGCCGTGAATACGTTCCACACGGTAGCGGGGCAAATTTGCCGCGAACAAGCGCACCATTTGGGCTTGGCTCCGAACTTTGTGATTCAGGAAGAATGGGAAGCGATTCTGTGGCAAAAGGAGCAGCTTGATCAAGCTCTCGATTTGTTGCCAGCGGAGTATTACGAATCGGTTCCCTACTCGACATTGCGGCCGATTTTAGAACAATTTCTGACGGATCATTACACGGCAAATCAGGCCTTGCAGCTCGATCGCACCGCCTGGGAAAGCCTGGTGAAAGAATGGCGACAAAAGGCGCTCGATCGCTTGATTGAATCGACAGCTTGGACGACATCGAAACAGGTTTTGGAAGGCTGTGCGGGGAAACGGGGCGACGGGGCTGAAGAAAATCGCCTAAAAATTTTGGAATTGATGGAAGCGATCGAGGACGATCGGGATCTGGACTGTTGGAATTTATGGGTAAAGGAAATTAATTTCAGAAGTCGAGGACAGGTTAAAAACTGGCATTCAGCCGAGGTTTTGGAGGAGGTGCGATCGGCGCTGAAAATAGCGCGGGGCACGATTACGGCGGCGTTAGATGATGGGACAATTTTGTGTCAAATCGGTGAGGTAGATGACCGATTTGAGCAGAAGTTAGAAACGGTGAAGGCGGCCTATGAATTTGTGCGATCGCGCCTTGATTCAGCCAAGAAACAAGCGCGATTGATGGATTTTGGCGACTTAGAATGGTATGCCCTGAAAGCCTTAGAAGAGCCTGAGGTTCAGCGCTATTACCGACAACGTTGGCAGGCGTTTTTGGTCGATGAATTTCAAGATACAAACCCGGTGCAAAGTGCGCTGCTCAATTTACTGCACCACGATCGCGCCAAGATGACGATCGTCGGTGATGGCAAGCAGTCGATTTATCGGTTTCGGCGGGCGGAAGTGGGCTTGTTTTATGAGTGGTGCGATCGCCTGGCCGCGTCTTCCCAGGGCGATCGGGTGGAGCTGTCCCAGAGTTTTCGCACCCATCGGGATTTGGTGGCGGCTTGCAATCAATTATGTGAGCCGTTGCTGGCGGAGCAACACCAGCCGCTGCGGGCCGATCGCGCGGAACCGCCGATCGATCGCCCCGTGACCCTGTTGGAAGTGGTCGCCACCGACAAGGCGCAACATGTCCAGGAACGTCGGCTGGCGGAGGCGCGGGCGATCGCGCGGCAACTGCGGGAGTGGGTCGATCGGGGCGTGGAGGTTTTCGACAAGGCCCAGGGCCAGGCGCGATCGCTGGAATTTCGAGACATCGCGATCCTGGGGCGCACTCACAAAGGGTTGGGGCTGATTGCCCAGGCGCTGACGGCGGCGGGGTTGCCGGTGGATTTGTGTTCGGGCGACTTGCTGGACACGCGTGAGGCCCAGGATGGAGCCGCTTTGCTGCGATTTTTGGCGGATACCCAAGACAGTGTGGCGCTGGTGACGCTGTTGCGGAGTCCTTGGTTTGCGGTGAGCGATCGGGCGCTGTTTGCGATCAGTCGGCAGTTTCCAGCGGAGGAGCCACCGGAGGAGCGCGATCCTGCCCGAGTCTCACCGCGTCGTCCGCCCAATTGGTGGGCGGCGTTGCAGTTGTTGGTGGCGGACTCGGGAGCCTTGGAGCGGCTGGAGTCGGATGATCGGGCGGCCCTGCACCGGGCGGCGGATTGCCTCGGCCAGTGGCGCAAGGGTCGGCGCACGGAGCTGCCCTCACAATTGTTGCATCAGGCCGATCGGGCCACGGGCTACAGTGCGGCGATCGCCAATTTGCCCGATGGGGTGCGTCGATTGCGCGATTGGCGCGATTTTGCGGACTGGATCGCTCAATTAGAGCAAGGAGCGGGCGATACCTTTGGCGTTGTCCGGCGATTGCGACGGATCGAGACCGTGCGACGACTCAACCCCGGCGAACCGAAGACCCTATTTGACCGATCGCCCCTGGAAGCGGGGGATGCGATCGCCCTGATGACGATCCACGGCTCGAAGGGGTTGGAGTGGCCGGTGGTGGTTTTGCCGGATCTGAATCCCGAGCGTGATGGCGGCCGGATGGGCAATTTGCTCGTGAATGCGGGTTTGGGCGTGGCGTTTCGGTGGCGCGATCGCCCGAGCGACGATTGGCAGGAACCGGCGCTGTTGCAGTTGTTGCGGGCCGAGGAGCGACAGGCGGAACAGGCGGAAACCCGTCGCCTCCTTTATGTAGCCCTGACGCGGGCGCGCGATCGGCTCTTGCTGAGTGCCAACGTGGCATTTCGGAAAACCGAGAAAACTGAAAAATCAGAGCCGTCGGAGATTGCGGAAACGCCCGATCGATTCCGTCCCTGGGATTGGGTGCGATCGGTTGCCAGTCAGCGGGTCTGGCTGATCGATTCCGTGCCGATTTCCACCGAGATCACTGATATTGACGATGCGCCACCGCCCGATCGCGTGATCCCCATGCCCAAGGCTGCCGCGCCGATCTCCCCCTTGGGCAGCCTCTGGGGTGTGGTTTCCTCGGGCTTAGATGAGCTGCCGGTGGTCTCCTTAAGTGAGTATGCACGCTGTCCCCGGCGGTTTGCCTGGCGGATTGTGGACGATCGCCCCCCAAGCGGCGACGGCCCCGCCCGATCGCGCCGCATTGGCACGCTGGTGCACCGGGCGATCGAACGGCGGATCACCGATCCCACAAGCCTCGCGACCTACGATCCCACCCTCGATGCAGCGGCGATCGCTGAGGCCCTGGAACTGGCCAACCGCTTTTGGCACGATCCCAGCTATGCCGCCCTGCGCGACGATCCCACGGCTAAACAGGAAGTGCCGATCGGCTTTGATTTGGGCTTACCCGACGGCGGTTTTTTGCGCCTGAATGGTGTGGCGGATTGGGTCGGCCAATCGGGCGTTTTAGACTTCAAAACCGATCGCGATCGCGTGCCCAGCGAGCACGGTTTGCAGCTTTGGGCCTACGCGCGCGCCTTGGCGGCCGATCGGGCCGCGTTGATTTATTTGCGCCATCCCGATCGGCCGATCAAATGGTTTGAAGCCGCAAAACTCGCCCAATTAGAAACCCAGGCGATCGCCGTTGTGACTCAAATTCGTGCTGGACAATTTGATCCAACACCGGGGAAGCCATGCGGCTTTTGTCCCTATCGCGATCAATGTGATGTGGCGATTGGTCTAGGGTCTGATGACACTCAAATTACATGATCCATACTGCTATTAATTGGCGAATCAAAAGGCAGCGATACAATCCGATCGCGCCCCTGTTGTTTGGCCTCGTAGAGCGCGCGATCGGCACAACTAATAAAGTCATGAATCTGATCGCCCGGTTGTGGCATATGGGTTGCTAACCCTAGGCTTAAGGTGACGCGACTGCTGACTTTTGACCCCCGATGGGGAATGTCTAATTGATGAATTCGACCACGAATGACATGGGCTAAACTAATTGCTTCCCTCAGGGTTGTATTCGGTAGCAAAACCGCAAACTCTTCACCCCCATACCGAGCAGCTAGGTCACTGCTTCGGCGTGTGCTTTGCCGCAAAACTCGCGCAATTTCCATTAAGCATTGATCACCCATCGGATGCCCATAGGTGTCGTTGTAGATCTTGAAATAATCCGCATCGCAGAGAATCAACGACAGCGGTTGGCACGATCGCAAACATCGTTGCCATTCCGACTGGAGCACTTCATCCAAATGGCGGCGATTAGAAATCTTCGTGAGTCCGTCAATTCTGGCCTGTCGCTCCAGTTGAACTTCCAATCGTTTGCGCTCAGTAATGTCCATCACCACGAAGCCCACGCGATCGGGAACCTGATTCACATCAAAAATGGGAAAATAAGACGCTAACCAGGTTTGATGTTGCTGCGGATTGACAGAATTTTGCCCTGTAATTTCCTGATTCAATACAGGCTTTCCTGTTTTCAATACTTGTTGATAAAAAGGTTCAAGCTGTTGTCTTAATTTGGGTAATATATCCCCAACTTTTCTGCCAAGATGTTGCTTTTCCGGTATGCCATTGGTTTTTGCTAATAGTTGATTCACTCGTGTATAGCGCAAATGATGATCAACAATCCCCATCCCCAATGGTGCCACCGAAAAAAATGCATCTAACTGAGCTTCGCTTCGTTTGAGATCTGCCGTTCGTTCTTCAATCCGCAGTTCTAGGGTTTCTAGGGTTTTTTCTAGGTTCGCTTCAATCGCTTGGCGTTCCTTCACCGTTGCGGACAAGATTAAGGATGTAATCGACAGAATGCCAATAAATGATTGCAAAAGAATAATTGACTCATTTAGGGTTCTATCTGAGAAGGATCCATGACCGTGAGATGTAGCAAAAATGGCTGATAAGGATGCTGCAACAACTAGCAGACTTGAGAAAAAGTTGCCCAGTCGAAAGACGCTCCAAATCAAAACTGCAAATAGCGTATAAGCAATCGGATATCCTTTGAAAAAATCAATCCATATAATCAATAGTGCCGCACCAACAATCATCCAGCTTTCAAGTTTGGGATGATTAGTGCTTTGGCGATCGGGGTGTGCAGAAAAATGAAAAGGTTTTGTTTCCTTCAGCAATAAAAGAGGGGGTGAAAAGATTAAATGTGCTAAGGCACTTGCTAACCACCAAGACAGCCAGCATGTTAGATAATCTTTCCATTCGATCGTGCCAATAATACAGGAAATGGTGATTCCCATCAGGGCAGATATCATCGGACTGAATATAGATGCTAGTACGAAAAATAGAGCTGATTTGATTTCGTTAAATAGGCAATGATTGACGGAATTTTTTTTGATTAAAGCAACAGCTATCCAAGGCTGAATGCAGTTGGCTAAGGTGCATGTAATATTTAACAAAATAAAGCTGGTGAATGGATGAGTCCAGTCTTTAAAGAGCGGAACTAGTCCAAACATTGATCCACAGACAATTCCCGGAATTGCCTTAAATCCTAAAAAATAAACGGCTGTTAGGGTGAAGCCCGATGGCAGCCAGACTGATGCGATTTTGCCTGGCAATGAGATGAACTCTAAACTAATCGTGCTTAAGGCAAAGTAGATAATGGCAATTAATAGACTTGTGATGATCGTGATGAGGGCTTCTTGGGGAGATAACCACTTTGACCTAGGCCAGCTCAGGAAATTGGGCAGTAATTGAAGTTCCTTCATATCAGATGGTTTGGGAAAAAATGGGTAATAAACCTAAGCATCGAGTTGTTTGAAGTGGTGACTGATCGTGATCGTCTTGATCAATGTAGTCATCAGAATCCATGCAGTCATCAGAATAGAGATCTAAAATATGACATTTGATTTAAATGTGCGATCGGGAACCTTCATGGGTTGGGATCGGATTGAATTGTCAGTTGTCGAAAGCGGTGCTACTGTCTAGGGCGTGTCATCAAATGCGATGGATCGGCGTTGAAATGGATAATTTGCCCAGCTCAACCGCCCTAAACAAGGGGCTTAAGCCCCTTGCTCCCACGATTTGGCAACGCAAGAATCGGTGTTTTGGGGATTTGATGACAGCGCCTAGGACTCTCGGCTATGAAATTCTGAATTTCGGTCACTTAGCTTCTTTTTGGAAAATTTTCACCAATTTTACTGTAATGATTATAAACAGATATCTAACGTTTGTAATGATCTTGGTTGATGTGTTGAAGAAAATATACCTTTAGAATTATTGATTTCACCCGTGGAGGATTCGCAGACCTGATTAATCAGCCAATAGGGCAATATGGCAACACAACCGTTAAAACGTTCAAATGGGCATGGTTTCAGTGGGATCAACCCTCATGCAGGGGAGTTAAGGGCGAGTTGGTGATCCTGAATTGGTATCAGGATGCTCAAGCGTTAGGGATGCGTATTGTCCGTGGATCATTTTTTCTGTGTATCAATATTGACCAGGAATGAGTCAAGAGATAATCTCCTGTAAATATCGATGTCTGTTGTATTGTAGGACACCAAGAATCATGAAGTGTTAATGAGTAACTAATGTTGGACAGGATAAAACTTGCGTATTGGTATTAATCCTCATGACCTGAACTGACTGAAAAAATTGAAGTGTTTGTGTATTCCTGATATTTAGATTAATGTCTGGGATTGTTGTTAACAACAATGAATGTAAACCCGAGCGTACTTTGCGATAATTAATATTAGGATGCTTTTTAAATACTCGCTTGTTTGAGAGTCTTAATCTAAGCTCTGCACACATTTTCTACCTATTCAGAAATTCTTTGATCAAAAATGACTGGTTCTGCAATGGAGTATTGAGACTTGGGTTGGTTGGCTAGCGTTTTTTTGATTTTGATCGTTAAGGCTAAATGGATGAAATTGCATAGATGAAATTGTATGTTTGAGTAGTATTTAAGCAGTGTTTAAGCAACGTTGTGATTTCTTGATTGGGTGTGCTTCCCGTTGGCGATCGCGATCGGCTCAGCCTAAGATAGCCTTGGTTCGATTTGAACGAAATTCCGTAATAGCTTGGGGGCTTGTGACCATGAAATCAACACTGGTATTGCGTTTTACTAAAACTCTGGCAGCAGCACTGTTAACGGTGGGGGTGGCGTTGCCCGCGCTTGCTTTGCCGGTGACGACGGTGGGGACGATCGCAGGGCAATCGGCAAAACAGACCGAAAAGAAACGAATTGTGGTGCTGGATTTTTACTATGGAAATACAAGTGATCCCGGCTATTGGAGCAGCTATCGCGGGGGCGCAGCGGGCACAGGCGTGAGTGAATTGGTGACGAATGCGCTCGTGGAGGGTGGTAAATATCGCGTGGCCGATCGCAGCCAATTGACGCGGACAACGGGGGATGTTTCCACGGCTCAGGCGGTGGAAATTGGCAAGGCGAATGGGGTTGATGCGGTCATTATTGGCACGGTCACGCAGTTCAATGTGGAAAATCGTCGCGCGAGTGGCGGGGCTTTTGGCATTGGTGCGAGTTCGGAGGAAACGATCGCCCGGGTGAAGCTGTCGGCCCGCATTGTGGATACGGCGACGGGGGATATTTTGGGCACTGCGAAGGGCGAGGCAGAAGTGAGTTCTAAGGGGGGCGGTGGTTCGCTGTTTGGTGTGAGTGGCAGTAGCGGCAGTGCGGATGGCAATGCGTTGCTGAGTAAGGCGGCGGAAGAGGCGGCTGGTAAACTGGCGATGGATATTCAAGCGAAGTTTTAGCCCTGGGTTAGCCCTGGGGGCAAATTAATGGCAATGGCGAATTAATGGCGAAGTCGTCGTTTCGATCGCGCCGATCGGGGCGGGCCCTGGTGGCTCCCCCGATCGTGTTGCCTTCCGTATCTCCTGAGGTTCCGCGCGATCGGAGCTTGGCTCCGGTGGGGCTGTCGTGGCTGACCCGGTGGGGTGACGGGCTGGCGCGGGCGGGCGATTGGCCGGCGGCGGCGATCGCCTATGGTGCAGCCTTGGCGGCGAATCCCACGGACTGGCGATCGGCGTTGGCTCTGGGGTCGGTGGAATTGCGGCGCGATCGGCCCCAAGCCGCGGCCGAGGCCTTGGCTCTGGCCCTGGCTCTGGAACCGGAGAATCTTGCGGTGTTGTTGGGAGCCAGTGAGGCCCAGGAGCGGCTGGGGATTTGGCCCGAGGCGGAGGCGCTGGCTCTGCGGGCCTGGCTGGCACATCCCGATCGCCCGGAGCCGGCCCGGCGGTTGGCTCGGCTCGATCGTTTGTGTCAAACGCCCTTCGAGATGGTGGACAGTTGGCGGGGTCGCCTGGCCGATCGCTGGCTGGGGGCGCTGGCGGAACGGCTCGATCGGGCCGATCGGTTGACCAGCCTCGACTCCACGGGCGATCGACCCTTTGCGGCTCAGATCGACGCGGGAGCCGTGTGGCATTGGCGCGGGGCGATCGGGATTTTTGATGCCCAAGATCGCCTCGTGCTCCAGGTGTCCGATGGCAACCTTCCGGGCTGGCTGCGGGCCCAGCCTCCCCGGCCAGAGCCGGCCTTGCGAGTGGCGGGGCGGGTGGCCGTTGTGGCCGGCGGCGAGGGCGATCGGTTCGATCGCTGGTTTCAGGAAGTGTTGCCCCGGTTGCAGGTGCTGGCGGATTGCGGTGAGTCCTGGGATCAGTGGGCAGCGGTGGTGGTCGATCGGCTAGACTGCGCCTTTCAAACGGAAACCCTCGATCGGTTGGGCATTCCGCGCGATCGGCTCCTGGAACTCGATCGCCACTGCCACATCCAAGCCGACACCCTGATCGTGCCTCGCCGCTTTAATGGCCCCTCCAGCTATGGGATCGCGGCGCTCCAGGCGCTCCTGCCCTCACCGCGCCCCCGTCGGCATCGGCGCTGGGTGCTCTGTTCGGCTCCCGGGAGCGATCGCCCGTGGGTGAATGGCCCGGAGGTGGCGATCGACCTGGCCCGCTGGGGATTCGATCGCCTCGATCCCCAGGCCTGTTCCGTCGCCGAACTGATCGAAGCCTTTCAAGAGGCCGAAGCGATCGTGGCCCCGAGCCATCCGGCCTTGGTGTTGCTGGCCCTGTGCGCACCGGAAACCACCCTAATTGAAGTGGGTTCTCGCGATTACTTGCCCCTGGCGCGGTTGGTGGGGCTGGATGGGCGATCGATTGCTGCCGAACCATCCCCCAGCGGCCCGCCCGCCTCCGCCCTCTGGGTGCGATCGGCCGAAGTCCGCGCCGTCCTGGCCCGTTGCCTCAAGCGGGGCCTGCGAGCCTAGCCGATCGCTTGCCTCCGTGCCGCAAAAAACCGCAAAAAACCGCAAAAAAAATGGGAGTTGCTCAAAACTCCCACTCACCTGACTTTAGAGACCTTAGAGACTAGAGAGACTGGTATCCGATCGCGACAGTCGCTAGCTGGGTATGTGAATGCTGTTAGCGCAGTCCCCAGAAGTGCAACACCCCTTGACGGGAGAGTAGCTCCGTAACCATGGCTGCGAAAATCCCGAGCATCGCAAGGCGACCATTCCAGACTTCAGCATTGGCCGTAAAGCCCCACGGGGAACCTGAGCGACTGTTGGTTTTCATCGACCAACTCCTATTTGTAAAATAATGTAACAAGGTCTTGTCGATCGTGCAACTTTATTTTCAGGCCAACTCCCCCAAGACCGCGCCCACCCGAAACCTGTGAATTTTGACCCGGGCCGGCGACCTGGCCCCCGCCCTTCAGTTGTTTGCGGGGTTCATCAACGGTTCATCTGTCGGGCAGTTTAGCCAACGCTCCAGTGGTGCGATCGCAACAAATCCTCGATCGCCGCGCGGGTGGGGAGGGCATTGATCGCCCCCGGCTGGGTTGTGGTCAGCGCTCCGGCCGCACTGGCAAAGGCCACGACCGATCGCGCCGTCGCTGGATCCGCCAAGGCCGCCAAGCCCCGCTCCTGCAGTTGCGCCACAAAGCCCGCCGTAAAGGCATCGCCCGCACCGGTCGTATCAACCACCGCCACGGGAAAGGCCGGCACGGCCCCTTCCTGGCCGTTGATGCAGTAGTGGCAGCCGCGATCGCCATCGGTCACGAGCACCGCTTCCAAATGATCCAGCTTCTCCGCGATCGTCGCCGGGTCGTGGGTATGAAACAGCCAGTCCGCCTCCTCCTTCGCGAGTTTTAGGAAATCCACCCGCTCCAGCAGCGGCATGATCGACCCCTGGGCAATGCCCGGATCGGGCCAAAACACCGGCCGCCAATTCACATCCAACACAATTTTTAGATAATGCTCATCGGCCCAATCCAACGCCTTGCGAATCGCCGCACTGCTGTCGGGATAGGCCAGGGCCAGTGTCCCCAGCACCAAATAATCGGCTTGCTGAAACAGTTGAGGTTGCAGCAGGGTCGCCTGGAGATGGGTATCGGCAAATTCCCGCGTGTCGTGGCCGATGTAGCCGCCGCTGCGAAAGGCCGCAAAGTGTCGATCGCCCCGATCGTCCCGCAACACGCACACTTCCCGGGTCGGCGCGGTGGGATGACGCTGCACACCGTCCAGATTCACCCCCGCCCTCTGGAGCTGATCCAGCAGCCGATCGCCCGCTTGATCCGTACCCACACAGCCCACAAACCCCGCCGTAACCCCCAGCCGCTGCAAGGCACAGGCCACATTTGCCGGCGCACCGCCGGGATAGATAGTCCAGGTCTCAATCGCCTCGATCGCTAACCCAGCCTGGTCAGCCAGACAATCCCAAAGCAATTCACCCACGCAAAGGACTTGCGGGGAGGGGACGCACACAGTCGCCATGTTCTCTCCTCGGTTAAGCTGGATTCGATTCGTTGATTGGTCGTTTGATTGGTCGTTTAATCGGGTCGTTCGCTGAGTCTGAACGTCGTTGGCCGTCCTCGGGGGAATGCCGTCTTGAACGCAGTGCTGAAATTCCTGGCTTAAATTCCTTCGCGAACAGAATTTCGCAGGACTGGGTTGTGGAAATGAATACTAGGACTGATGGTTGCTAAACCCGATGAGCTGGTGGTCTGTCCCGATGAATTCAGAATAACAAGACGCTTCTAGGCTGCTTGTGACAAACCATGAATCTCTTTAACGATTCCTGAAAAATATGGATGGTTTGTATTAAGTACTGCGACGATTTCGGTTGCTATCGGTTGTTAATGGACTGATTGGGGTCGGGGTGGGCGTTCGATCGTTGGTAGGTTGTGCCGTGTTGGGGAAGCCGTGGTTGGGTTGGCCGCGCCAGATGTTGGTTGGACTGGTGGTAGTGGCGATCGCGCTGCTGGCGGGCTGTGTGGATTTGGAGACGGAAGTGCGGTTTGGGGAAGCCAACCATGGCGAGGTGGTGCAAACTCTGCGGCTGGATGAAAGCTGGCAGGTCTGGGGTGGGGCGACGGCGCACGAGTGGCTCGATCGCTGGGCCGATCGGGCCCGCTCGCTCGGCGGCACGGTGCGGAACCAAAGCGATCGAACCCTGACGATCACCATTCCCTTTCATAACGGGCGCGATTTACAATCCACGTTCCAGGCCTTCAGCACCCCCACGGCGACTCAACCGCCCCGGGATGCCGATCGGGCTGATCCATCGCTGCTGTTCGATCGCCTGGCATTTCCCAGTCAATTTCAACTGCACCAACAAAACTGGCTGGTGGCCGTGCGCAATCAACTCCGCTACGAGGTGGACTTGCGATCGCTGGCCGCCGTTGGGGGTGAGCAATTTGCCCTGGTAGATGCCGATCGGTTGTTGCGGTGGCGGTTTGGATTGCGAGTGCCGGTTTTGGGTGATCCGTGGCGCGATCGATTCTCCCCGTCGTCTCACCAGCCCCAGGGCGATCGCCTCCCCCAACGGCAACAAGGGCGCTGGGTGTGGCCCCTGGAACCCGGTCAACAAACGGTGATCGAAGCCGTGTTTTGGGTTCCCAGTTGGGTCGGGATTGGCTCGATCGGGATTGGGCTGTTTTGTGCGATCGGTTGGTGGCGGTGGCGTGCCCCCCAGGCGGCCACCCGATCGCCCCTCGACTCTCCCAGTGCGGTGGTTCCGCCAACTCCCGCCGCCCAGCCCCAGCCGGATCCTGCCCCGGATGCGATCCTGGATGCGATCAATGATTCTGAAAACTGTCGCCCATGAACCGTTGTCGAGGGGGCCTTTTTCTAGAATGACTCCGTGGCGACCGAGCCAGACGCACTTGGTGAAGTCTGGTGTCGATCGCCACTGTGCTGACTGCTGATGAATGGTTGATGAATTGTTTGACTGCGATTGCTCGTTGATTTCCTGACGGCTTACACAAGACCTGACACCGCTATGACCGCCCAGCTTCGCATTCTGATGTGTCCGCCCGACCACTACGAGGTGGATTATGTGATCAATCCCTGGATGGAGGGGAACGTACACAAGTCCTCGCGCGATCGGGCAGTGGAACAGTGGCACAAGCTCTACGAGGTGCTCAAGGCCCGGGCGATTGTCGATCTCGTAGACCCGGCCAAAGGCTGGCCCGACATGGTGTTTACCGCCAACGCGGGCCTGGTCTTGGGCGACAAAGCAATCCTCAGCCGGTTCTACCACAAGGAACGCCAGGGCGAAGAACCCTACTTCAAATCCTGGTTTGAACAAAACGGCTTCACGGTCTACGAACTGCCGAAGGACTTGCCCTTTGAAGGGGCGGGCGATGCCCTGCTCGATCGCGAAGGGCGCTGGCTCTGGGCGGGCTATGGCTTCCGCTCGGAACTGGACTCCCACCCCTACCTGGCCCAGTGGCTGGACATCGAAGTGCTGTCGCTGCACCTGGTTGATGAGCGGTTCTATCACCTCGACACCTGCTTCTGTCCCCTCGAAGGCGGCTACCTGCTCTACTACCCCGGCGCGTTCGATGCCTACTCCAACCAACTGATCGAGCGGCGCGTTCCGGAGTCGAAGCGGATTGCGATCGAAGAAGCCGACGCGGTGAATTTTGCCTGCAACTCCGTCAACCTCGGCCAAGTCGTGGTGATGAACAAGGCCAGCGCCGGCCTGAAAGCAGACCTCAACGCGGCCGGCTTCGAGGTGGTCGAAACGCCCCTCAGCGAGTTCCTGAAGGCGGGCGGCGCGGCCAAGTGCCTGACCCTGCGTGTCAATGAGCCGGTGATGGAAGATCGCCACGCGGTGGCCGGGGTCGAAACCCGCTTGATCCAAATGCAAGGTCACTTGCTGGACTCGGGCTTGATCAACCGCGCCTTGGATTTGATCGTCGAAGGCGGCGGCAGCTTCCAAGTGCTCGATTTCCGGTTGGGCGAACAGCGCCAAAGCACCTCGGCCGCGCGGATTAAGGTGTCGGCTCCGTCCCATGAGGTGATGGAAGAGCTGATGGCGCAATTGATCGACCTGGGGGCGGTGGCTCCGGACGATCGCTCGGAGCGCGATGCCCAATTGGATCCGGTGGAATTGCCCGGCGTGGCTCCCGACGATTTCTACGTGACGACGATTTATCCGACGGAAGTGCGGATCCAAGGCCGGTGGGTGCGGTTGCAGAACCAGCGGATGGACGGGGCGATCGCGATTTCGGGCCTCGATCGGGGCGAGCCGATCGCCCAGTGCAAACTCCTGCGCGATCTGGAACTGGGTGAGTACGTTGTCACCGGTATTGATGGCATCCGCACCGTGCGCAAGGCCGAAGCCCGGGGCGATCGCACGGCCCGCGAATCCCAGGAATTCACCTTCATGGGGTCGGGCGTGTCCAGCGAGCGGCGCGTGGAACTGATCGTGGAGCAAATCGCCTGGGAACTGCGCCAAGTGCGCGAGCGGCGCGGCAAAACCGTCGTCGTGGCCGGCCCCGTCGTGATCCACACGGGCGGCGGCGACCACCTGTCCCGGTTGATCCGCGAGGGCTACGTCCACGCGCTGTTGGGCGGCAATGCGATCGCCGTCCACGACATGGAACAAGCGATGATGGGCACGTCCTTGGGGGTGGACATGAAACAGGGGATCGCCGTGCGCGGCGGCCACCGCCACCACCTGAAGACGATCAACTCGATCCGACGCTGCGGCAACATTCCCAAGGCCGTCGAGCAGGGCGTATTAACCGCCGGGATCATGTACGAATGCGTCAAACATGACGTGCCCTTCGTCCTGGCCGGTTCGATTCGCGATGATGGCCCCCTACCGGACACCGTGACCGACATGGTGCAAGCCCAGCAGGACTACGCCAAGCTGCTGGAAGGGGCAGACATGATCATCATGCTGTCGTCGATGCTCCACTCGATCGGGGTGGGGAACATGACCCCCGCTGGCGTGAAGCTGGTGTGTGTGGACATCAACCCCGCCGTGGTGACGAAACTGTCCGATCGCGGTTCGCTGGAGTCCGTGGGCGTGGTGACGGATGTGGGCCTGTTCCTCAGCCTGCTGATGCGCCAACTGGATAAGCTCGAAAGCCCCTACGAAGTGGCGGTCTAGCGATCGAGCCGGTTGGCTAATCCGGTTCTTTGGGGTTGGGGGTGAGCGATCGCCCCCAATCTTTTTTTATTGCATAGGTGTATACGACCGAGATTAACGTCAGTTCGGGATAAGGGGAGCGGAAGAAAGACGGGGCTGGTTAAGCTGAGGCATTAACCAAAAAAGCTCTCAACCCAACCCCGTCATGCTCAGTCTAGAAGCTCTGTTCTGCAAAATCGATGAC